>OMGQ01001212.1_pt1 | contig 15971 bp, 17 predicted proteins | sample 1646071 | NCBI WGS metagenome assembly OMGQ01 (sample SAMN05578585, study PRJEB25193) | human gut metagenome | biome: Human Microbiome; feature: human-associated habitat; material: feces | host: Homo sapiens | place: USA:Birmingham
TGTTACTGCCTACGCCTACAAGTCCGCTCCAGCCGTTAATGCTTAAATCGCTGTTGGTGCCGTAGCGGCTGTCGTTGCCGTAAACCATGGCAAAGGTTTCAAAGCCGTATTTATCTTCAAGGTTTAAGCCAGCCAGTGCTTCGCTTATGAGTTCATCGCTTTGGTTAAGGAAGGCTGCGGAAGCTGCACGGCCTTCGTTAACTACGTTTACCTGGTCGTTTAAGCCGACGGATTTAATTGTGTAATCAAGATATTTATTATTATCTTTGTCAAATTTTAATTCGCCTTTAACTACCTGCGCTACACCGGCGTATGCTGTGCCGTTGTTGGCAAGTTTGATTTTCTCTATTTTCTTATCATTAACAACAGCACCTGTATCAACAATGGCACTGCCATTTTCATTCATTTGAACAAGACGTATTGTTTCGCCTGCGTTAATATCTGCTCCACCTTGGAAACTTAGTCCAATGTTAATATCTTTAGTTGTAGTTCCATCTGCGCCAGTAATTTCTATACCGTCTGCACCAATAATATTTTCAAAAGAATCGTATGGACCATCACCAGTTATTGTTAATATAGGATTACTTTTGTCATTTATAAACTTTGATAAATTTACATTATCAAAAATAACATTATCTGCACTTCTTACAGCTTTTACACTTCCGCTCCAATCATCAAAAACAACTGTATTATTTACTTTTAAAAAATCTTCTTCTGAAATAGCTTCATTCTTAATACTACTATCAACAGAAGTAAAACCGCCATAAATTTTTGTTCCGGATATATTTGCGTTATCTTTAATAATTATAATATTATTTTCTACTTTACCACCTGTGCCACCATTAGCATTTAAATCACCACTTCTTATCCAGCTATATCCACCATAAATATATTGTCCAGATGTTGGATTTGCAGTTGGAGGAATATCTTTACCTAAAATTTCTGAATTGCCTGCAATAATAACTGTATTTCCGCTGGCACTGCCACCACGGCTATACCCGCCAAAAATTGCACGATGAATTGTACTATTATAAACAATTACTGTATTTTTATCAGCATTATATGTTTTTTGGGGTTCATCAGTTTCATACGGTCCTGCCCATGCTCCGCCAATCTGCCCCCAAGCACCGGTATTTATTGAATCGGCACCTATTTCGCTGTTTATTAAAATCAATGTATTATTAGATGAATTTGTATGATCACCCCAGCCGCCATAAATAGAGTTTTTTGTTGTAACGTTTTTAATTATTATCACATTATCATTTACAGAATTTTTTAAAGCAATATTAGAATCTTCTCTCCACTCATCACCTAAGTTATTAAATGCAGTATTGCCATCAATCACATATTCAGCCGCGAAAGCTTGTTCAGGCTGAACATAAACACAACCTCCCAAAGCTGCTAAAACAGCAAGTGTAATTGCTAATTTTTTACTTCTATTCATAACTGCTTCCTCCGATTTATACAAAAGATTTCCTTTAACACATTAACAAGCTATGCTTTTACAACAGCGGTCTTTTCGCTTTTATTAATTATTACCGATATTGCGGGTTGGGACAGACGAAATAACTCTCCTAAAAACACCTGCGACAACCCGTCTTTATGATAAAGACTACGAATAATTTTATTCCGTTCCGCACGTGTATTAAAAACAGGTATTTCTATAATTCTTCCTGTAATATTAAACCCGCAATCCTGCAATATCACTACTTTTGACATTCCGTCTTTATAGCGTGCTTTTATTTCCCACTTTGGCATACCGGTACTGCTGCGCGGCATATAATTATAAAATTCTGCCTCACAGTCACCGGCAATTCGTTTAAAAACATTTTCGTTATACGGCAGTTTTTCCATTTTATCACCACTTTTAATTAGCTTTCCGTTACTTACTTAAAAGTGGTAAGTAGCTAAAATACTGCCGCTGTAACCGTCACGCTGCCCGCCGTAGCCTTTTACTTTAGCATCAAAGCTCCACGGAGAGTTCTCAGGCTGTATTACTACGCCCAGTTCACCTATAACAGTGCTGCCTTTAAGCGAGGTTTCTTCCATTTTGTGGCCCTGTGCATAGCCGTTGCTTTCCCCGTTAAATTCATATTCCCACGCTGCTCCGTAATATACGTTGAAGGTTCTGTCCATGCCCTGATTGTAACGGATGCCTAAACGCAGACGGTCACTGTTAATATCGTCCATTTCAAATTCGTCACTGTCTATTGTGAAGCTGTCGTCTTTTACGGTGCTGTGATAGTATTTGGCGTAGGTATCTACGCTTGCGCCGTTTTCAAGTTTAAATATTTTGCCTATGCCGATGTGCATACCGTAGTAGTTACTTTCGCTTTCATATCCGTATTTGTTATTATCGGCACCAAGCAAACCGTTTTCCAAATCGTTCTTTAACAAACCTGCGCGCAGGGATGCTTCTCCGTATACGCCGTTTTCTCCGGTTAAACGTGCCGCAATGCCGCCACCGTTATAAACAGTGCTGCCGTTGCCTTCCATTGTTATGCCGTTCATGGTTGTGCTGATGTCATAATTGCCTGCACCGTTTTCAAAGAAGGCAGCCCAGGCAAAGTCGCCTGCTTTGGTTTTGTTGTTACTGCCTACGCCTACAAGTCCGCTCCAGCCGTTAATGCTTAAATCGCTGTTAGTTCCGTAGCGGCTGTCGTTGCCATAAACCATGGCAAAGGTTTCAAAGCCGTATTTATCTTCAATGTTTAATCCTGCCAGTGCTTCACTGATAAGTTCATCGCTTTGGTTAAGGAAGGCTGCCGAAGCTGCACGCCCTTCATTAACGACATTTACCTGGTCGTTTAGACCGACGGATTTAATTGTGTATTTTATATCCTTATCAGTTATTCCAAATTCACCGTTTGCAATTTGTGATACACCGGCATAAACAATCTTACTTACAGGTTTAATGTTTTCTTTATCTATTAAAACATCTTCGTGCTGCATATCTACAAGAGTAATCTCATCACCTGCTTTAATTTGTTGACCACCTGCAAAACTTAAACCAATATTAATAGCACCAGCAGGATACTCTCCTGATTGCAGCTCATCTCCAACTGTATTTTCAAATTTATCATTCCATTTATCGTCTCCTAAAATGGTCATTACAGGAACCGTACTCAATTTTGTATTATAAAAATTAACATTATCACAACTACGAACAGCTTCTACCGAACCAGTCCATCCATTAATTGTTAATGTATTATTAAATTTATCCTTATTGTTTTTAGAACTAAAACCACCATGCAGCACCACATTAGATACATCAACTGAATCCATTAAAATAATGGTGTTATCTCTTGCCGCTCCACCTTTTGCAGTTGGGTCGTATGTTGTTCCCAAATTATCCTCATTTGCTTTATCCGCTTCTGGGCAATAACTAAATCCACCGTACACTGTTTTTACACCACCAGCAGCGTTACCATCTGCGTAAATTTTAGCATCACCTTTTAAAATTACTGTATTACCAATTACATCTCCGCGAACACTGTATCCCCCTATTATTGTGCCATTTATAGATCCACCATCAATTATCACAGTATTTCCGCTTGCCGTATGCTTGCCAGTTGATGGATTATTGGTTAAGCCTGCACTCCAACCACCATAAACCTGATTATTTATGGTAGAATTTTTTATAATCACTCTATTACCACTTACGTCAGATTCTTCGTAAGCACCTCTAATTCCCTTTTTAGTTTCCACATTTTCAATAATTATATTATTGTTATTATAAGAATTTTTATTATAAAAATGAGACTCAGTTACCCATTCATCACTTAATCCATCAAATTTGTCTTGTGAGTCGATAACAATGTCCGCCGCATACGTCCGCTCGGGGGGGACTCAATACACCTCCAAAGGTTGCCGAAATGGCAAGTATTGTAGCGATTTTCTTACTTTTTTTCATAATTACTCCTCCGCTTCTGCCTTCCTCTGAATTTTCTGATAAATTTTTATATTAAATTAATCCATATTTAACCATATTTTAACACATCAAAATTCTGTTTACAAGCACTTTGATTTACACTTTTTAATTTTTGTCACATTTATTGTAAACAGATATTGCTCATATCAACCAATTACAATTGATTTTATAAACACTTTTATATTAGTTATCCGTATATATATACATTAGCCCAATAAATAATTTCGTTAAAATCTCCACCTTTAAAACTCAGCAGCAAACTTATTTTTTTATGCCGGATTACTGCTATTTTGCTTTTGCAGCTATAAAATTTATAGCGCTTACGGCAAATTTGGTTTATAATAAAGATAAGGAAAAATCTTTGTTATAAAGGGAGGATTGCTGTTATGGATAACTATGATAACGATTTAATTAAACTTGATTATAGAAAGCGTCCCAAAAAATCAGCCGATAATATGACCCCTTATGATAAAGCCATCCGCATTATGTTTAAGGTTTTGTTTTTTATGGTTATTTACATGTTTTTTATGGGAATTGTAAGCTACATTTTAAATGCGTTTTAAATTCGTTCTTTGGCCTCCGCATTAAGCGGGGGCTTTTTTTACGCAAAAAAATAACGCAAACACATAATGTATTTGCGTTCAGCGGTTACTGCTTATATAACTAATGCGTCAGGCCATATTGGCAAAACGCTCAACTGCTTTGGTAAAGTTTTGAATGGTTTTTTCGGCGTCGCCGTGTTCAATGCCGTCGCGCACGCAGTGCTGAATATGCCCTTCCAGCACAACCTGCCCTACGCGGTGCAGTGCCGATTTTGCGGCGTTAATCTGCATAAGAATATCCTCGCAGGCCACATCTTCGTCAACCATTCTGTCAATTGCCTGCACCTGACCGATAATTTTTTTCAGGCGGCGGTGCAGATTGTCAGAATCCATACATTGTCTCATCTAATACCTCCCATCAGGGCGTCAGACGCCAGTTTTAAAAGGGCCAAACCAGCGGTACAATAATTACCGTGGCAGCAAAACATAACAGTATCAGCGGCAGGCCCGCTTTAATATAATCCACAAAGCGGTAGTTGCCCGGACCAACCATAAGTGTACACGGCGGCGTGCCGATTGGTGTTGCATAAGCACAGGAAGATGCCACCGCAATTACCATTAAAAGCGGATAAGGCGAAATGCCAAGCTTCTGTGCAATTACAATACCTATCGGGGCAATAAGAGCCGCCGAAGCGGAATTACTCATAAACTGCGTAAGGAGCGCCGTTACTGCAAACAGCAGCATAGTGATTGCGAGCGGCGAAGGCGTGCCAAGCGCTTCCAGTATCCAGCGCGCCAAAAGTTCTGCCGCACCGGTGTTATACAGTGCATGAGATACGGGCATCATGCCTGCAAACAGAAAAATTGTACTCCATTCGATAGAATGATAAGCCTGTTTTTCCGTAAGGCAGCCTGTAAGCACACATACCAGCGCGCCGATAACGGCAGCCATTTCAATGGTTATTTTTTGCAAATCAAGGCACATAACAATTATGCAGCCAAGCAAAATACAGCCTGCAATTACCTGCTTCGGAACATTGTGCTGCATGGGGTCAAGCTCGGCCAGAAATTTTTCCGGCACTTCGCCGCCTTCCGGCAGCAGCCTGCGCCCGGCAAAATACATATAAAGTATGGTCAGCACCGTAAGGGGCACGCCAACCCAGGCAAATTCAAAAAAGCCAAACGGACGGTAGCCAAAATTACTCAGTGCGCCGCTGACAATAATATTAGGCGGCGTACCGACAAGGCTTATCATGCCGCCGCTGCAAACAGCATAAGCAAGCGGAAGCAGCTGACGCGAAGGAGCCATTTTAGCCGCCGGCAGATGCCCATAACCACGGGCAAAAGGCATGCCGCCGTACCTGTATTGGAAAGGCACATGCTTAATACAGCTGCCACAATCATAATGCACAGCATTAAATTTTTCTGGCTTTTGCCGGCGCGTTTAACGATAAATACGCCTATGCTGTGCGCAAGCCCCGTATGAAACATTGCCGCACCCACAACAAACATCCCCGCAAACAGGGTAACCGTTGGGTGCGAAAGCCCTGAAAACACAACGTTATCGGGTATAAAGTTTAAAAAACCGCAAATTATGGCGCCGCCCATTGCGGTTACCGCCAAAGGAATCAACTCTGTAATAAACAGCAGGGCCATTACGCCCAAAAGGATCAAACAGCCGATAGCCGGATCCATACCTTCACCTCAATCCAATAAATATAATTTATTCCGCAGTGCTTGTTTCTTCTGCCTGTGCGGCAGGTTCTTTGGCTTCTGCACTTTCGTCAGCCGCTGCTGCGGTTGTGTCAATAACTTCACCGGCAGTTTCATTTTTGGTTTCCGGCCTGCCGTGTTCCAAAATATGCATAAATTCTTCGCCGGTAATGGTTTCTTTTTCCAAAAGATATGCCGAAAGCTCATGCAGCTTTTCGATATCGTTTTCCAAAATTGCGCGTGCTTTGGCATGGGCATCTTTAATAATTTCCATTACTTTGGCGTCAATCTTGCCGGAAGTAGTTTCCGAGCAGGCAAGCGAAGTATCGCCGCCCAGATATGCGTTGGTAACGGTTTCAGTCGCCATCATGTCAAACTCATCAGTCATGCCGAAGCGTGTAACCATAGCGCGGGCAATGCGCGTTGCCTGTTCAATATCGTTGCTTGCGCCTGTGGTAATGCTTTTAAAAATAACTTCTTCAGCACTGCGCCCGCCGGTAAGCGTGGTAATTTTATTGAACAGTTCTTCCTTGCTCATCAACACATTGTCGTCCTCGCTAACCTGCATGGTGTAGCCCAATGCGCCGCTGGTACGCGGAACAATGGTTATTTTATGCACCGGCGCAGAATTTTTCTGCCGTGCCGCAACAAGGGCATGGCCAATTTCATGGTAGGCAACAATGCGTTTTTGCTCTTTAGGTATTACCGCACCCTTGCGCTGATAACCGGCAATAACAACTTCCACCGATTCCTCAAAATCGCTCTGCGTTACGCTGTCGCGGTGCATACGTACTGCACGCAGTGCAGCCTCGTTGACGATATTGGCAAGTTCGGCACCGGAAGCGCCGCTTGTTGCACGCGCAATGGCCTTATAATCAATATCGGGTTCGGTTTTAATATTTTTGGCATGTACGCGCAAAATTGCTTCGCGTCCCTGTAAATCCGGCAGTTCAACCGGTATGCGCCTGTCAAAACGTCCGGGGCGCAAAAGTGCTTTGTCAAGCGAATCGGTTCTGTTGGTGGCAGCCAAAATTACTATGCCTTTGCTGCCGTCAAAGCCGTCCATTTCCGAAAGCAGCTGGTTTAAAGTCTGCTCGCGTTCATCATTGCCGCCAAAGCGTCCGCTGTCGCGCTTTTTGCCTATGGCGTCAATTTCATCGATAAAAATAATGCACGGGGCTTTTTCCTGCGCCTGTTTAAACAAGTCGCGCACACGGGCAGCGCCCATGCCGACAAACATTTCAATAAATTCGCTGCCGCTGATGCTGAAAAACGGAACTTTCGCTTCGCCGGCAACGGCACGGGCCAGCAAAGTTTTACCGGTGCCCGGAGGGCCTACCAAAAGCGCGCCCTTAGGCATGTTAGCGCCAATCGCTTTGTATTTATCAGGGTGATGCAGAAAATCTACCAGCTCCATTAAAGCTTCTTTGGCTTCATCCTGCCCGGCTACATTGGCAAAGGTAATGCCGGTCTGCGCCTCCACATAAACTTTGGCGTTGCTCTTGCCAAGGTTCAGCGGCCCGCCTCCGCCCATGCGCCCTGCCATAAAGCGCATAAACAGCTGCCCCAGCGCAAAGAAAATAAAAATCGGTAAAATCCAGTTTGTTAAAATATTTTCAAGCAAACTCGGCTCTTTCGGAATTACCTGTGAAAACTCAACTTTCTTTTCCATCAGGCTGTTTACCAGCTGCGGGTCTTCCACCCTGCCGGTAACGTAAATTTCCTTATCGCCGCTGTCTTTGGCAAGTACGGCAATTTTATTGTTGGTAATTTCTACCTTGTCTACCTTGCCTTCGTCCACCATCTGCAAAAAGCTGCTGTACGAAATTTCCTGCACTTTAGGGCTGAAAAACATCGGTATAATTACCGTATTCAGCAAAAGCAAAATTGCCAGTGCCAGCATATAATAATAATATATTGACTTTTTAGGTCCTTTGTCTTTATTCATTGTGCCCTCCATAAAAAAGCATAAAATTATAAATATATTTTATCTTATCTACGCCTATAAAACAAGCAAACATTTTGTGTAATGGCACAATTTTAAGCCTTTCTTTTAATGACTTCAACTGTTAATCTTATTTTTATAAAGTTATCTTGTTTAAGAAAATAAAAAACGCACCCCGTAAAGAGGTGCGTTTTAAGTTTAAGCTTATCTCATTTTGGCAGCCATGGAAAGTTCTACTGTCCTTATTCTGCCGAGAGCTCTTGCCTTGGCAGCTTCGGCTCTTTTAATGTTAATATCAACCGTAAAGTTGGCAATGCGGTTTTCAGCTCTTTCCAAAGCCGCATGCGCGCGTTCAAGGTCAATGTCCTCTGCTGCTTCAGCCTGAATGCTGAGAATTGTAATTTTGTTTTTTACAATTTCAGCAAAGCCGCCCGATAAATAAATGAAATGTTCTTCATTATTGGCGTCCCTGTATTTAAAAGGAGCGTCTTTAAGTGCTGCAATAGCAGGCATATGATTGGCAAATACGCCAAAACCGCCGTCTAAAGCTTCAAAGCCTGCATATACAACATCGTCTCTTTTAATGAAGTATTTATCAGGGGTTACAATTTCCAATTGCATTAAATTTGCCATGCAATCAATCCACCTTCATGCTTTCAGCTTTCTTAATGGCGTCATCAATAGTGCCTACCATGTAGAAGGCGCCTTCGGGCAGATCATCATGTTTACCCTCGAGGATTTCTTTAAAGCCTCTGATGGTTTCGTTCAAAGGAACATATTGTCCCGGGGTACCGGTAAACTGTTCTGCTACGAAGAATGCCTGGGACAGGAATCTTTGAATTTTACGTGCGCGGGCAACGGTAAGTTTATCTTCTTCGCTAAGTTCTTCCATACCGAGAATTGCGATGATATCCTGCAATTCTTTATAGCGTTGGAGAATAGCCTGTACACCGCGGGCAACATTGTAATGTTCTTCACCAATTACCAGCGGGTCAAGAATACGGCTGGTGGAATCCAGCGGGTCAACCGCAGGATAAATACCAAGCTCTGCAATCTGACGGGACAGTACTGTGGTTGCATCCAGGTGGGCAAAGGTGCCTGCCGGTGCAGGGTCAGTCAAGTCGTCCGCAGGTACGTATACAGCCTGTACGGAGGTGATGGAACCGGTTTTAGTGGAGGTAATGCGTTCCTGCAATGCACCGATATCGTTTGCCAAAGTAGGCTGATAACCTACTGCGGAAGGCATACGGCCGAGCAATGCGGAAACTTCGGAACCTGCCTGAATGAAACGGAAAATGTTATCGATAAACAGAAGTACGTCCTGGCCGCCTACATCACGGAAGTATTCAGCCATGGTCAGGCCGGTAAGGCCTACGCGCATACGTGCTCCAGGAGGTTCGTTCATCTGACCGTAAACCAGAGCGGTTTTGTCGATAACGCCGGATTCTTTCATTTCGCACCAAAGGTCATTGCCTTCACGGGTACGTTCGCCTACGCCGGCGAATACGGAGTAACCGCCGTGTGCAGTTGCGATATTATGGATAAGTTCCATAATAATAACGGTTTTACCTACGCCTGCACCGCCGAACAGACCGATTTTACCGCCCATTGCATACGGAGCGATAAGGTCAACGACTTTAATGCCTGTTTCCAAAATTTTAGTGCTTGTTGCCTGTTGGTCAAAAGTCGGAGCAGGACGGTGGATAGGCCAGTAGTCTGCTGCTTCTACTTTCGTGTCATCATGGTCAACAGTTTCACCGAGAACGTTGAAGATACGGCCCAGTACGCCGGGGCCAACCGGTACGCTGATAGGAGCGCCGGTATCTACTGCTTCCATGCCGCGAACAAGACCATCGGTAGAGCTCATGGCAACAGTACGGACAATGTTATAGCCGATATGCTGCATAACTTCACAAGTAAGGTGAATTTTTACTTTACCGTCATCAGTAGTACCATCAATTTTGATAGCATTCAGGATCGCGGGCATTGTTTTCGGACTGAACTCAATGTCAACAACAGGGCCAACAACTTGTACTATTCTACCAGTATTCAAGGTTTTAGCCTCCTAATTTACTAATATATCATCAGTTCTGTTTTAATGCTTCTGCGCCGCCGCAGATTTCGGTCAGTTCGCGGGTAATAAGTGCCTGACGTGCTTTGTTATAGTTAAGCTCAAGGCTCTTAACCAGCTTTGCTGCGTTGTCTGTTGCGGAACTCATAGCAGTCATACGGGAACCGAGTTCGCTCGCTGCGGACTGTACGAGTGCGGCATAAATAACAGTTTCCAAATAACGAGGTGCCAAATCTGCCAGAATTTCTTCTGCTTCAGGCATGAACAAATACTGGGTATTTGCTTTAACCTGTGCTTCGCCGCCTTTGGGTGCTTCATCTGCCGGGGGTTCCAGCGGAAGAACAGTTTCATTGGTCGGGGTCTGCGAAAGTGCGGATTTGAACAAAGTATATACAATGCGCAATTCATCAAACTGCTCATCGGCAAAACGCTGTGCTGCATCATATGCTACTTCAACAGCATTGTTGTAAGAAGGCTTGTCGGAGAAACCAAAGTGTGCCTGAATGACATTAAATCCACGATGTCTGAAAAAGTCTCTGGCACGGCGGCCGCAGGTAATAATAACTACTTCGCCTTTTACTTTTAAGATTTCACCCATGGCATGTTTTAAAACATTGCTGCCGTAAGCGCCTGCAAGGCCCTTATCGGAGCACATTACCAAAAAGCCAATCTTTTTTACCGGGCGTTTTTGAATTAAAGGATGTTTTCTCGGGTTCAGTCCGGACAAAGTTCCTTTATCGCCAACGATATTACTCAAAACCTCTTTAATTTTTATAGCATACGGACGGCTGGCGGCAGCTCTTTCCTGCGCTCTGCGCAGACGTGCCGCAGCAACCATTTTCATCGCCTTAGTGATTTGACCAATGTTCTTTACACTTTTCATGTGGCGATGAATCTCACGTGCAGTAGCCATCAGTCAATCACCTGCCTTCACTGGCAAGAAAAGTTTCCTTAAACTGTTCTATAGCTTTTTTCAGTGTAGCTTCAGCTTCATCGGTGATTTTCTTTTCGGTACGGATGGATTCGCCAACCTGCGGGTAAGCAGCGTCCATAAATTCAAGGAATTCTTTTTCGAAACGGGTAATCTTTTTAACATCGATGTCGTCAAGATAACCTTTGGTACCGAGGTAAATCGACATAACTTCCTTCTCAACAGTCAGAGGCTGGTACTGGCCCTGCTTCATGATTTCCATCAGGCGCTGGCCACGTTCGAGCTGAGCCTTGGTAGCTTTATCAAGGTCAGAAGCGAACTGGGAGAATGCAGCAAGTTCGCGGTATTGTGCAAGGTCAAGGCGCAGGGTACCGGCAACGGATTTCATTGCTTTAATTTGTGCTGCACCGCCTACACGAGATACGGACAAGCCGGAGTTGATAGCCGGACGGATACCTGCATAGAACAATTCGGATTCCAGGAAGATTTGTCCGTCGGTAATGGAAATTACGTTGGTAGGAATAAAGCCGCCTACGTCGCCTGCCAGGGTTTCGATAACCGGCAGTGCGGTAATGGAACCATTGCCAAGCTCTTTATTGAGTTTTGCAGCGCGTTCCAAAAGACGGGAATGTAAGTAGAATACGTCGCCAGGATATGCTTCACGTCCAGGAGGACGGCGGAGCAGCAGGGACATTGCACGGTATGCAACGGCGTGTTTGGAAAGGTCGTCGTATACGCACAGAACGTCTTTGCCCTGGTCCATGAAATATTCTGCCATTGTTACGCCTGCATACGGAGCGATATACTGCAAAGGAGCAGAATCAGCTGCGGTAGCTGCAACAACAATGCTGTATTCCATTGCGCCGTGCTGTTCGAGAGTACGAACGATACGGGCAACGTTAGAAGCCTTCTGGCCGATAGCAACGTAAATGCAGATTACGTTCTGGCCTTTCTGGTTAAGGATGGTATCAACAGCAACGGCAGTTTTGCCGGTGCCGCGGTCGCCGATAATAAGTTCGCGCTGGCCACGTCCGATAGGAACGAGAGCGTCGATACATTTAATACCGGTCTGAAGCGGAGTATCTACAGATTCACGGTCAGCAATGCCGTGTGCAGGAGATTCAATCGGGCGTTTTTCAGCATAAGCAATGCTGCCTTTGCCGTCGATAGGTTCGCCCAGCGCGCTTACAACGCGGCCGAGGAGGCCTTCGCCTACGCCAACTTCCATGATGCGTCCGGTTCTGCGTACGATGTCGCCTTCTTTAACAAGGGTATCGCCACCAAGCAGTACAACGCCGACGTTTTCACGGTCAAGGTTAAGTACCATGCCGGTTACGCCGTTCGGAAGTTCAACCATTTCGCCTGCCATAGCGTTTTTCATACCGATAACGGTTGCGATGCCGTCACCGATTTTTTCAACAATGCCGACTTCTTCAAGGTCTACATCCACTGTGTAATTCTCGAGCTTAGCGCCCATAGCATCGGAGATTTTGGCAGTATCCTGCAGGGAGTATTCATGAATGTCAATGCCATCCATTACAACTTCCATTTTTCTCAGCTTACGCAGTGCGGAAGCATCGAATACTTTATCGCCAACTTGTACTATGATGCCGCCGAGGATAGCCGGGTCAACAATTTTATTCATGTAAATTTCGCTGCCCAGTTTCTCGGTAAGAATTGCAGAAATGGATTGATACTCGTCAGAAGTCAGTTTTTTAGCAGTAGTAACTTTGACTTCCAGCAATTCTTTAATGGAACTGCGGTCAATTTTGAAATCGGACAATTCTTGCTCTATCAAAGCAATATTTTCTTCATTCTTCATATTGTATCAATCACCTCAATCTGCCGGTACAAGCAATGCCCAAAAGGAAGGCAGAGCCCTTTAATCCGGCTTTTATGGAACACAAATCAATATTATTTCATTATTTTATCAACAACGGAACCTGCCAATTTTTCATCTTCTGCAGAATTTAATTTCTGTTCCAGGATTTTACCGGCAGCAACCAAACTAAGTTTGATAACCTGAGCACGTACTTCGCCGAGAGCCTGCTGTTTTTCAAGAGCAATTGCGTCTTTAGCGGAAGCAACAATCTGTTCCTGTTCTGCTTTGGTTTCAGCAATAATCTTGTCATGTACAGACTGAGCAGTTTTACGTGCGCTGTCAATAATGCTCTGTGCTTCCTGACGTACAGTAGCAAGCTGAGCAGCATATTCAGCTTTTAATTTTTCAGCTTCGGCTTTCGCCAATTCAGCGTTTTCCAGGTCGCTTGCGATTTTGTTCTTACGGTCTTCCATCATGTTAATGACGGGTTTATACGCAAATTTTGCAAGTATAAACACGAGGAACAAGAAGTTCAGAACCTGCGCAATTATAGTTGCGTTAAAGTCAATCAATTATGACCCTCCCTTTTACTTTTGTTCAACATCACAAATCAAGCTATTAAATGAAAGGGTTAGCAAATACGAGAACGATTGCTATAACGTAGCAAAGGATAGGCATGGATTCAATAAGGCCTACGCAAACCAGCATGTTGGTAAAGATTTTACCAGCTTCTTCCGGCTGACGAGCCATAGATTCGATAGATTTTCCGCACATATTACCGTTACCAACACCAGCACCGGTAGCAGCACCAAGGCAAACAAGACCTGCACCAATCAAAGATGCAGCCGTAATAATTGCAGTTTCAGACATTTAATTCATCCTTTCAAAATTAATAATTTTTAATTTTCTCTCAAAATTAAAATCAGTGTTCATGGTCAGAAAACGCAAGTGCATAGCTGCCCAATGCCAAAATCGTGAAGATAAAAGCCTGGACAAAGCCAATGAACAAGCTGAACATAACCCAGAACTCCGGAATAATCCAGGGAGATAACTGGTAAAGAACTATGAGCAAAATTTCGCCTGCCAGAATGTTACCGAAAAGACGAAGCGCCATAGTCAACGGTTTGGTAACCGCATCCAGCAAATGCAACACAATAAAGCCAGGAGCAGGTTGCACAAAATGTTTAAAATGTTTGAGACCCTGCCTTGCAACACCTACAATGTAGGCACTAAGGGCAATTAACAGCGAAAGTGCAAAACATGTGTTGATGTCGTTGGTCGGTGAAGTCCAGTGAACACCAATCTGCGGAAGCATACCGATTTCGTTGCTGATTAAGATGAACATAAACAGGGTAATAATAAAGGATGCCATATATTTACGGCCCTTTTCACCAAGGTTCTGATTCATCATACCATCAAGGAAATCGATAACCATTTCCATCACATTCTGCAAGCCGCTCGGAACTAACTTCGGGTTGCGGGAGACTACGAAAAATAATACAAATACAATAGCCATCGCAATCCAAGTCATATACATTGTCTGCATATTGATTACAATACCTGGTGCTATTTCAGTTGCAGCATAATGTATAATTTCACCTGACTGTTCAGTTCCCTGTGCCATAGCAGCTGCTTCATTTCCCATCCTTTTCAACTCCTTTCCTCACGCTTCCTTCTTGTTAAGTCGGTACGCGAAAAATAATAAATTGATGATTAAAAATATATGTATCAGAAGAAATCCCAGGCTCGCACCGAAAACCGGATATTTCATCCTTAACATCAACACAAAAATGCTGCCCGCCAGGCCTAAGCGATAGTATCTGTACCGCCGCATTATTTTTACTCCCTTACGCGGTGTACCGACGTACGGAAGCGCCTGTTTCATTCCGTGGAACATCACAACGGTGTCCATCACACCTATTACCACACCCCTGAAAAAGGATACGGCAAAATCATGGTTTCCAAATACAAACAAAATCAGTACCAATGGTACAGACCAGAGAAACAGGCGGAAAATAACTTTATAACCACCGCCTTTTACCAGCGGCGTTAAATCAAAGTTTGCCATAATATATTTTATTTAATGTCCTTTGTTGAATTATCGACTGCGGCATTTTCCGCTTGTTGTTCATTATCATCTTCCTGAGGCTTTTCGTCAAGCGGTTTAAAATAAATCAGCTTGAAAATAGCCAGGAAAAACGTGAGGCCCGCAAGGCCGAGGCAAATTTTGCGCCAGAAATGGTCACCAGTCTGAAAATAATTATCGAGCCAGTCGCCGCCCCAGTATGCAAGCAGAAAATCTATAACAGTCATCATGCCGAGCGAAGAAACTATTGCAAAAGCGTTCATCATTCTGATGCGCTCAAGTTCCTGCCGGCGCTGCCTGTCAAGGCGTGCTTTAATGCGTCTGGCTATTTCCTGCCGTTTTCTGTCGGCAAGTTTTACTTTTTCCAGATTCTCATTCATGGCGCTCACCAAATTTCACGTCATCATAATATATTAGAAATCTTCATACCTTCTTAATATTATTTTAAAATATTTCACAAATTCTGTCTATATCAAATTACAGTAAATTCGGGTAAATCTTCAACATCAAAACCAAATTCTTTTAAAATCCGGTTTACAATCCTTGCGCAGGCTTCACCGTCGCCGTAAGGGTTAACGGCTTCCGCCATGCTGCGGTAATGAGCGGCGTCATCCAAAAGCAGATTGGTTTCGCGCAGCACATCTTCATATGCGGTGCCTATAAGTTTTACCGTGCCTGCCGAAACTGCTTCGGGGCGTTCGGTTGTATCGCGCAGCACAAGCACGGGTTTGCCGAGTGCCGGCGCTTCTTCCTGAATTCCACCGCTGTCAGTAAGCACAATATCAACGCGCGCCATAAGGTTGGCAAACGGTTCGTAGTCCAGCGGCTCTATTAAGTGAACCTGCGGCAGATGCCCCAGTTCTTCATCTACAATCTGGCGCACCTTCGGGTTTTTATGCACCGGGAAAATTGCTTCCACGCCGGGATGCG
>OMGQ01001214.1_pt1 | contig 15956 bp, 16 predicted proteins | sample 1646071 | NCBI WGS metagenome assembly OMGQ01 (sample SAMN05578585, study PRJEB25193) | human gut metagenome | biome: Human Microbiome; feature: human-associated habitat; material: feces | host: Homo sapiens | place: USA:Birmingham
CAACCCGAATCTTTTTCGAGTCGACCTCACCCTTGGAAAGCAAGACAACCGTCTCCACATGCGGTAAGCGTACGATAGCATACTGATTAGCGAAACCTTCCCCTCAGAAAATTATCTGATACAATTCGGCATTAATATGCTATCTACAACTGGTCTTTCAGTTTATTCCTCAACCACTGTGGTATGTTTATCTTTTCTCCAGTCATCAATGCATCCACCAACTGTTCTGCGTCTTCTCAACTCCAGAAACGATTTTTTATATAACACTCATGACTGCAAAACTTCTGTTTTGAGTTTACCATTTCAAAGACCTTTCCGCAATATGCACATTGTGCGGATGTCCGTGACGTTGTCGGATAAAGCATATAATATTTGCGTCTACACTGATCGCTGCAGAATTTACGTTTTCTACCTGTTGTTGCAGTCTGATATTCTTTTCCGCACCATAGACAGGAATTATCTTTCCATTCTACATCCGCCTTCTCTTCTCTAGGAGTCCATCTCGTTTCTACAAGTTTGTTACGATAGTCAATAATATCCTGCTTTGATGCCAGTACACATTTCATTGTTTCTCGATATCCCAAACCGTCTGCTGCCATCTGGCGAATCTGTTTCTTTTGTTCTTCATTTAACATTTCATATCCACCTTTCCATTTTGTTGTTCAGTAATCACTCTGAATTTCAAAAATGTCAAGATGTTTCTTTATATGCAAAAGAAGGCAGCCATCATGACCACCTTCTCCTTTTCATTTTTTACAATACTTCCAAGAACTTCAATATCTGAATACTATCTTTCAGTCCGGCAAGATACAAATAATGATAATTTGCACCTTCCTGTTCGTTACGGGTATCACTGTAATCTGTAAGTACCTTTCTTTGATTGTCACTGAGCGTATTCAAATGTTCTTGAACCTTATCTGAAAGCTTCAGAAGTCTTCGATTAATGTCTTGACATTCCTCGCTCTCAGCTCGTAACCTTCGCAGATGTTCTTCCAGAATTTCATCAACGAACATGTCTACCGTTTCCTGTATTGACATCGCAATCACCTCCTTGTGGTGTTGCATGTTACAATACTATTTCAGGTATAGCAAGTTATTCTTTTTGTACAAAAAACCACTACTGGAAGTTACCAATAGTGGTTACATTTCATTTTAAAGTAAGACTTAATTGCTCTGGTCTTGCTTTTAAATCCTCAATTCTATTTGAAACTTTTACTTCTAAATCAGCTGCAACTTGCTGTAAGAACTCTATACATTTCCCTTGATTCCATAAATTCGATTCAACATCATTCTGATAATTCTGAATTATTATCGGAATAATTTCCGTGTACAAAAGCAAAATAATCTTAGCCACCAATTCGTAATGAGTACAATTCTGAAGAAGCTCTCCCGTATATCTTTCATCTGAAAGAAATACGGTATTTCTATTATTTAATGTTACACCTATATTAGTGTGTGTTCTGTACTCCAAATCCATATTTATCTGATTAAGGTTCTTACTTTCAATCAAAAAGGACAGAGTACTAATAATGTTCATTACAGATTCACCTTCTGCACTAATAGTTGTCAATGAATCTTCCGTATCTCCTTTAAATCCTCTTATAGCATTTATAGATAAATTGTCTAAATAATCGCTTCCGCCTTCAAGAACATTTTCTGCATTATAAACCTTACTTATCAGCCAAACAAACTTATCAGCAGTAAATGGTAAATTATTTTTTACCACTTCTCCTTTTCCAGTATAAAATAACATTTTTCTTATCAATGTTAATGCACCAGAATTACGATCAATAATATATCTTACTTTACCGTTTATTTCATAAGGAATAATAAAACCGGTCTTTTTGGTAACTGAATCATCATCACGCTCTACTCCAACAGGAATCTGGTCAACAGAAAACGTATATAAATTGTATTTTATAGTTTTTCCGTTAAAAACACCTTCTTTATTTTCTGTAAATCTTTTTTGTATATCCCAATTTACATATCCTGTTGATGTATCTGACTGTTCGTCATAATGAGTCGAAAGAAATTTATGTTCAATCTCCTTTATACTAGTATCAGTTTCATCTGTCCATCTAGTAAGCTGCATCTATTCACGCTCCATTCTGAATCCTAAAACCATTGGTTTCAAATTTCAGTCCCCACTTTTTCTGAATTTGAGGTTCTAGTTTTATCGTCATATTGTCACCACTGGAATTTTTTATCAGCGAAATTCTACTTTTATATTCTGCTGATAAACTATTAACACCTGTAGAAGGTAGCATTCTGTCAAATTTCCAACTCAACACATTACTTCCATAACTTAAAACAGTATCTTGCACATTTATCTGTGCCGTCAACCAAGATGGTAATTCCAGCTTCAATACACTCTTTCTTATTTTTTTTAAGTTACCTGACACTTCCAGGTGGCAATTTATAATTGCCACACCCACATCATTATCGCATACAATCAATGGAGTATTTTCAATGTTTCTATCGGCATCAGAAACATAAAATGTACATGTTATCTTGGATTTTTTCTGCTCTATGGCGTTTTCAACAAAACCATACACAGCTTCCATAAATGCAAGATAAAAAGTCAATCCAACCTCATATTGATAATCTGTTGGAATAAACGTCATATATTCAAACAAATTGAATTTGGAAAGCCCAAACACAACAATTACTGGAACAATGATTGCTTTTAATAATACTTTGATTATGGTGGACACTCTCACTTTATGCATCCCCCCATTATTTTTGAAACAACTCCTGAAATATTTTCAAACTCTGTTTCTGAAACAACCATTATTCCATTAACCTGTATAGAGAACAATGCACCCATTCCATTAGAAGTTCTAAAGCAAACTTTTTTCATCTCAATTGAATCATCTTGACTCAAAAATTCAAGTTTCTGCTTTAAGACACTCCAGTATCCTCCATTTTGTTTCATTATCTTCAGAATAGCATCGATTTCCTCTTTCAATTCATCATCATCAACCATAAATTCAATTGATGTAATTTCTGTACTGCCTTCTAATACGAATTTTTGCATGATTTTTATCATAATATCAGAAGTAACTATACATTGAGCAAATCCCTTCTTTTGCATTTCTTGTACAAACGCATAATAATTCTGATTCACATCATACTGAAGGCAACAAACTTGATTTGTAGATAAATTTTTAAACAATTTTCCATATTTACAGTTCATTAGATGTCACCTCCATTTATATTTTAGATTTTTAATTATACCATAAATGTATATGAAAATAAAGAAAATATGATTGCAATCTTATTCCAAACATACTTCTTAATATTAAATTTCCACAACCGTACCATCCAAATATCTCACAGAAATCTTTCCCGTTTCATATATTACAATACATTCCAATATCACATGCATCTGCTCTGCATCAAATGTCTTTACATCCCTATCTGCATATTCCAGAAGTTTCCTTGCTCGATACTCCAGCAGCGGATTTTTTCCTTTTTGCAACTGCTTCCATTTCTTTATACATGCATCTTTATTTTCCATCAGTACATTCCATGATTTTATAAAAACCTGTTCCAAGGTACTTTCATCAATATGCCTGTTAGCGCATCCCATGACACCTTTTTCTCTGTACCTGGCATTGCACTGCCAAACACTTCGGTATTCCCCTGGACGTGGCCTCCATTTTTTTCTTCCAAACGCTTCACCGCATTCTCCACAAATAACTTTACTGGCAAATGGATTTTCACCAATATTTGAAGAAAATGCTTTGATGCGGTGTGCTTTCATGAATTCTTTTCTACGTTTTTCTTCAAGCTTAACTGCTTCCCATACTTCTGGTTCAATGATTGCGGGATGGCTGTCTGCCACATAATACTGAGCAACCTGCCCTTTATTCTTATCACGCTTCTTTGTAAGAAAATCTACTGTATACGTTTTCTGCAGAAGTGCATCACCTTTGTATTTTTCATTATGAAGCATCTTCTCAATCGTACTGGCAATCCATTTAACTTCTCCATTCCACCCCGGAATTTCCGCTTCGTTCAATTCCTTTGCAATGCTGAAATAATTTCTTCCAAGCAGATATTTATCATAAATCAGCCTCACTGTTTCAGCCTGTTCTTCATTTATAACAAGGTTTCCATTTTCATCCTTATCATATCCCATGAACTTTGTAGTATTTACATGAAGATGTCCTTGTTCAAATCGTTTACGAATTCCCCATGTACTGTTTTCTGAAATGGATCTGGATTCATCTTGTGCCAGTGATGATAATATCGTCAGAAGAACTTCTCCCTTTGCATCCAAAGTATCAATATTCTCTTTTTCAAAAGTCACACCAATTCCAAGTTCTTTCAGTCTTCGCACATAGTTTAGACAATCCAACGTATTCCTTGCAAATCGGCTGATGGATTTTACGATAATCCTGTCGATTTTTCCAGCCTCACAATCAGCAATCATCTTTTTAAAGTTTTCACGCTTCTTGGTACTGGTTCCTGTAATTCCTTCATCCGCATATACTCCAATGAGTTCGTAGTTTGGATGGTTCATAATATAATTTGTATAATAATTTACCTGGTTCTCATAACTTGATAACTGTTCTTCTTGGTCTGTTGATACCCTGCAGTATGCTGCCATTCTGATTTTTGGTATCTCTTTCCTTGCCGTGTTCCCTTCCGTCAGCTTTGCTGTTGGAGGAATAACTGTAATATTTCTTGCCATCTGCACTCACCTCCCTTACTACTACTGGTTCTGTAATCTGCCATTCATCCGTAACACTTTCTGGAATGCGGATGCCCCGGCAGGCTTCTTTCCCTTTATCGATATAAGTACTACATGCCCATATGTACTTTTTATATGCGGAATGCCTTCGCAATTTCTTTCCACAATATGGACAAATCAGTTTTCCTGTAAGTACATGACGGTTCGAAAATTTCTCCGTATGCTCAGTTTCAATATTTCTTTCTCTCGCTCGTTCCTCCCGGATACGTTGTACAGCTTCCCAATCTTCCTTTGAGATAATCGGTTCATGGTTATCTGCAACATAATAACTCTGAAGTTCACCTTTGTTAACTATTGTACCGCCTCCAACTTTTGGAACATAATATTTCTGTAAAAGGCAGTCTCCTTTATACTTTTCATTCTTAAGCATTTGGCGAATCGTGCTTTCATACCAACGTCCGCCTGTTACAGTCGTAATACCACTGGCATTTAAAATCTTTGCAATCCGATGCGTACCATTTCCGTCAAGATACAGTCTAAAAATCATGCGAACAACTTCCGCTTCTGCTTCATTTATAATAAGATTTCCTTCTGCATCTTTATCGTATCCCATAAATCGGTTGGTATTGACCATGACCTCTCCACGGGCAAATTTCTTTCGGACTGCCCATTTCTGGTTCTCGCTCATGTCAAATGCTTCTGCCTGTGCAAAAGAAGCAAGTACTGTAAGCATCAATTCACCTTCTGCTGATAAGGTATTGATGTTCTGTTCTTCAAAATAAATGCCTACTCCCAGCAGTTTCAATTCTCTTGATACTTCAAGTACCGTAACGGTGTTTCTTGCAAATCTGGAAATGGATTTTGTATGAATTAAATCAATTTCCCCATTACGGCAGCACTCCAACATTTTCTGGAATGCCGGACGGTTATCGCTTGTACCCGATATCCCTGCATCAGAAAATACACCTACAAAATCACAAGTATCGTCTTCGGCATATTTCCTTTTGAAATAGGCTTCTTGGTTTTCTAATGATTCCATCTGTGCATCCTTATCACTGGATACACGTACATAAGCACAGACACGCAGTTTTCTTTGCTGCAACTCTGCCTTTGTGTTTATCACACTTAATTTCATCGTCATCCCTCCTGGTATATACATCACTCATATGCCTCAGAAACGCAAGTTAATTCGGCTTATGTATAAGTAGAAAGTAATGCTCTTTTTCCCAAGAGGATTTGTGTATTTTATTCAAGTTTTACTCGTACAGAAAGTTGGAAATTATCTCTGGACAGCAATGTATTCTCGGCTTTACAAAGATTGAACTCTGCATTAATGAGTACCTCAACTGCTGATTTTCCTCTTCCATCCAAACGAAGATATTTCATCATAACTTCCATATAATCTTCTTCGACTGCCCAGGCACCCAACTGCTGTATTGCAGATTCAGATAATTCTGGAGAACTTGGGTCATCTGAAGTTCCCATAATATACGAAACGGTACGATCAAATACAGCACTCATCTGTTCCAAAGTTTCCAAGCTGGGATTTCTTTTTCCCATCTCCCACATTGCAACAGTTCCCTTAGCCACTCCTAAAATATTTGCAAGCTGAGCCTGTGTCATATGTTTTTCTTTACGTAATTCTTTTAGTCTTTCTGGTAACGTCATTTTCTTGTACCTCCAACTCTTTCATGTTCCTATCATATACATTTCGTTATATATTGTCAAGTACACATTACTCACTTTATTTTTCTTAATCAAATGTATTTTACAAACTATTTGGCGTAACTTTTCTCTGTTTTCCTTGATTTTTAGGCTTTTTTAGCAAATTATTTTACCCCGTTGTTTTTTATCATCATTCGAATTATAATGTTTTATATAACATCACTCACACAAGGAGGTATATTATGTCATATAAAACACCGAACATGATGACAATACGAGAAATTGCTCAGACAGGGCTTTTATCAGAATATACTCTTCGTTACATGTTAAAGGAAGGAAATCTTCCCGTCATGTACGTAGGAAAAAAAGCCTTGGTCAATTACGACAAGCTCTGCGAGCAACTTTCCAACTTAGAAGCACCAAACAATAAACGTTAAAGAGAGGAGGCAGTGAACATGCCCGAATTTACAATCTATCATTCCAATTCCATCGGGAATAAAGCCAACTGCCTTTATCCCCACAAAGTAACCGTAACAGATGAAATGTCTTTCAAAAAAGCCGTTAGCAAAGATCATATCTGTGCCCAATTTCAAAATGACTACCGAAGCGAAAAGAATTTTATTTCCGCAGATTGCATCCAAATGGACTGTGATAATACATTTTCTGATAATCCAGTAGACTGGAAATTGCCAGAAGATGTTGAAAACGCCTTTCCAAATGTAATGTTTGCAGTCTGTTACAGTCGCAATCATATGAAAGAGAAAAATGGAACAAAGGCTCGTCCTCGTTTCCACTGTTATTTCCCTACAACTAAATTTACAGATGCAAACTCTTACAGAAGTTTCAAAAGAGTGGTGCAGAAACATTTCCCATACTTTGATGAGAATGCTTTGGATGCTTCCCGTTTCTTCTTTGGAACAGATAATCCACAAGTAGACATCATTCCTGGCACTGCAATTATAACGGATGTAATTTCTGAAAGTACCAATGACATTGATTCTATTATGGAAGGTTCCCGCAACAGCACCCTCTCGCAAATCGCAGGAAGAATCATCAAACGATATGGAAATACAGAAGAAGCACTCCAAAAGTTCCTATCAGAAGCTGACCGCTGTGTTCCACCACTTGAAGAATCGGAACTGAATATCATCTGGAAAAGTGCACAGGGATTTGCCAAACGTATCACAGAACAAGACGGATATATTCTACCAGAATATTTCAATTACGAAATAAAATACAAGCCTAGAGACTACTCAGACGTAGGACAGGCAGAGGTTCTTGCTTCTGTCTTTGACTCGGAACTTCTGTACAATCCGTCCAACGGATATATGCGTTACAACAGCATTTATTGGGATGAATCAAATGAAATGGCTCAAGCAGCAGCCCAGGAATTAACGAATCTTCAGATGGAAGAAGCTGAATTCCTGATTGAAAAAGCAAAACTGAATATGCAGAAAACAGAATCCACGGAACTCATTGCAAGTGTTGGAATCAAACGTGCAGAAAAACTGTTCACTCCAGACCAGCGTGCTTCCTATCAGATGTACAAACAAGCCTTGGAATATTGCTCCTTTGTCATCAAACGCAGGGATTCCAAGAACATTACTGCCACACTAAAGGAAGCTCGTCCGATGCTGTATAAACCACCCACAGCTTTAGATGTCGATGGCATGGTTCTTAACACACCGACTGCCACCTATGAATTATCAAAAGGATTATTAGGAGCTAAAAAACATTTTGCTGAAGACTATATCACAAAGGTCACTGCTGTTTCTCCAAGTAATAAAGGTTCTAAAATATGGTTGGATGCCTTGAACCTGTTTTTCTGTAACGATACTGCTCTCATCCAGTACGTTCAGAGGATTGTAGGTCTGGCAGCTATTGGAAAAGTTTATGTTGAAGCCCTCATCATTGCCTATGGTGAAGGTCGCAATGGCAAATCCACTTTCTGGAATACCATTTCCCGCGTCCTTGGCAGTTACAGCGGAAATATTTCTGCTGATTCCCTCACCGTCGGATGCCGTAGGAATGTAAAACCAGAGCTTGCCGAAGCCAAAGGAAAACGACTTCTTATCGCAGCAGAGTTAGAAGAAGGAACACGACTGAATACTGCAAATGTAAAACAGTTCTGCTCCACAGATGAGATATTCGCAGAAAAGAAATATAAAGATCCATTCAAGTACATACCTAGCCACACGCTGGTATTGTATACGAACCATCTGCCAAAGGTCGGGGCAAATGACCCAGGCACATGGCGCAGACTTATTGTGATTCCATTCAACGCAAAGATTGAAGGGAGCAGTGACTACAAAAACTATTCTGAGTATCTTTTTGAGAATGCAGGAGACGCAGTCCTCTCTTGGATTATCGAAGGTGCAAGAATGGTCATAGAAGAAAAATTTAAAATTGAACCGCCGGAATGTGTAAAGAAAGCGATTGACTCCTATCGTCAGGACAATGACTGGCTCTCTCAGTTTTTATCAGAACGATGCGAAATCAGCGAGAACTTCAAAGTCAAATCTGGAGAACTGTATTCCGATTACCGTTCCTACTGCATGACAACAGGTGATTACACCAGAAGCACTACTGATTTCTACACAGCAATCGAACTAGCAGGATTCTCCCGCCATCGTGACCGCAACGGAAGGTTCGTCAAAGGACTGAAAATCAAGTCCGATTTCTTAACTTAATATCATCAACAGCAGGTGTGACAGTCTATGCCACTCATATATGGAACTATGTATAGGACTAAAAATTTTACTCCTTAGAGAGTTTTATACAATGACCGTCATTGAGTGACACACATCTGATGAAATAAAAACAGGAGGAAGACTCATGGAACATTCAATTATGGAACGCTTTCTGTGGAATGGATTAGATCTCGAAAAATATGAGGTCAGAAAAATCATTCCGCAGAATGAAACAGATGCCGTGGTCATCATGCAGAGCCACATGCTATCTAACAGACACTGGTGTCTAGAATACCGTGGAAGCGGACATTATTTCAGCACCTTCTCAGAACTGGAAACGTATTACAAACACAGATTCAAAAAAGATTTAATGGAGGATTTCACTATGAACAATTTCGTATTTCCAATCTACAAGAGCAGTACCGTTAACGCCTACCGCAACACCTTTGGACAGTTTGATAAGAACTCATTACAGAAAGAAGGGAAATATGATTTCTGCTTAAGAGAAGAAAAAAGCGGTAAATTCACTCTGGAACGTATCAACGACGGAAAAGCACCAAATGCTCACCGCATGACCGTCATCTGTCCGCACCATGACCAGCACAGAATGACTGCAACTGGCAACCTCACATTCATCTGCACCGAATGTGATCCAAGACTCGCACACTAATAGAAGGAGGAATTACTTATGACAAGTACAATTTACAACCAAGCATTCCACGATATGATTCGTGGCAAAAAACGTATTGACCCAGTTGCACTTAACGAAGGATATGACAGCGGTTCTGATAGTTATATGATTCCTGTTGGATTCAATAAAGATTACACTGCTGCCCTTGCAAAAGAAAATCTTTTCCGAAGATATGGCACAGTAGTAAAAGCACCGACCAGAGACGGTTATATCCAGACCGTTGTATCTACTGCTGACGCAAAAATCACAGCAGAAAATATGGCATTTCCGGAAGACAGTGATACCTTCAATAAAATTTCATTCAGTTCCTATAAACTTGCTGTCCTTTCTAAACTGAACAGCACTTTCATTGCAGACATGAACTTCCCAGTAGAAGCATATCTCAATAATGAATTTGCCAGACGTTTCGGACGAGCAGAAGAAAACATTTTCATCAATGGAACTGGTATCAATGAACCAACTGGATTATTACAGACTGCTGAAATTGGAAAGACTGCTACCACTGCAGACATCAGCTTTGATGACATCGTTGCATTATATCTTTCTGTAAAACCAGAATATCGTAAACACTCCGCATGGATAATGAATGATGAAACAGCACTCTCTCTTCGTTCCGTAAAAGACGCTGATGGTAATTATATCTGGAGACATAACGATGATACTATCTTCGGAAGACCAGTCATCAACACACCCTATATACCAAACATCGGAACTGGAGCAAAACCAATCGCATTCGGAGATTTATCCTACTACTGGATTATGGAACGCAGACCACTTTCTGTAAAAATTCTCCGTGAACGTTATGCAATCGAAGGACTTGTAGGCTTTGCAGCACATGAACGTCTGGACGGCAAACTCATCCGACCAGAAGCAGTCAAAACACTTGCTATAGCGTAAGATACAAACAGGAGCCGGTAAATACCGACCCCTGTGTACATATTTTTTTATTAAAATGAACCCTTTTTCGCCACAAAATATAGCCTTTTCCCAAATAAACTGGCGAAACTATTCGTAAAAACCACTCATATATTCTAGGTTTTCTCACGTTTTCCCCTCAAACAGGGTATCCCCCCTGCTTAATTCTGCGAAAATTCACGTTTGAGGGGGCGACGGTCTTTCATTAGAAATTCTGCAGGGATTTGATATCCCCTCCATAATAACCGCTAAAAAGTCTGCATATCTAAACATTTAGTCTGTGAATATTGACTTTTTCATTATAAGATGCTAAAATCATTCCATTGAATAAGGAGGTTTATGATGGCTGCAAACTATATAAAATTGTGGAAAATTCTATTGGATAAAAATCTCAAACGTACTGATTTAAAAGACCTTGCCAACATTAGTAGCAGTACATTAGCTAAACTAGGAAAAAATGACTATGTCTCCATGGAAAGTCTGGAAAAAATATGTTCTGCTCTCCAGTGCAATATTGGAGATATTGTCGATTTTAATTTTGAAGAATAATTGAGGTTAACTATGAAATACAAACAGGCATTTAAAGCAGATATGCCATATGACTTAATGTACCAAGCATCTCGTAAGGAAGCCAGCAGAAAAAAACCTGTATTTTTTATACATAAATATTTTGCTCGACGAATTACCGCTAACTTTCGAATGTCTTTGTTAGGGTTTATGGCAGATGAAAATGATAACATATATGAAGATTTTTATAAAAAATCAAATTTGAAAAATCCGCAAAACCCAATAACCATATTGGACCCATTCATGGGTGGTGGAACAACAATTTTTGAATCCTTGAGATTTGGATGTAATGTAATAGGTAATGATTTACAACCACTTTCTCTTTTCGTAACTAAAGCCTTGGTTGAACCTGTTGACGAAAAAAGTGTCAACGCAGCAGTAAAATCTTTAGAGCAAACTGTCGGAAAAAAAATTAAAAGCTATTATGAAACTACGTGCCCCTGTTGTGGTAAAAAAGCAGATGGAATGTATGCCTTTCATGTAAAAAAAGCAAAGACATCTTCTCCATGTAAAGAACATCGTTTTTTTTCAAGCTTTGTTATTGCATATAAAAAAGATGAATTTACAATAGTCTGTCCAAAATGCGGAAAACTTCATAAAACAAAATTTGAAAAAGGATTCTTTGAATGTGGATGTGGATGGAGATTAAATTCTCCTAAAAACAGTTTTTTAAAGAATGGTACATTCGAATGTCCAGAATGTCATGAACATAAAATTTTGTCAGAATATGAAACTGAAACTGGATATCCTTTTGCCTCAGATATCATTGCAATTGAATATTATTGTCCTCATTGCCAGGCACATGATTATAAAGCCCCAGATGCTGACGATTTTGCACTCAGGCAAAAAGCCATTAACGACTTTATTGAACTTGAACATTTATTACCCATTCCTGACCAAGATATACCAGCGGGTTATAATACAAATCAAATATTAAATCACGGCTATAAAAAATTTAGAGATTTATTTAATGAACGGCAATTGCTATGCCTTGGATTATTACTCAAAGAAATAAACGAACTACAAGATAAAACAATACAATTATGGCTCCAATTAGCATTTTCTGGAATGCTCGAGATGAATAATATGTTTTGTCGCTATCAGCAAAATGCTTACAAAATATGCAACATTTTTTTCAACCACGCATATGTACCAATCGCCATGCCTGTTGAAAACTGTGTATGGGGTACAAAATTAGGCACTGGAACCTTTATAAAAACTGTACAAAAAATATTACTTGGAAAACGATTCAATAATAAGATTTATGATATTTCCGCAAAAAAACTCTCTAATGGAAAGTATGATTCAATACAAATTGAAAATGGTGATACGGTAAACGCATTTCCTACAACTGATATTTCCATGTTAGACCCATCTCACCCTCTGTTACGATGTTCAGATTCCAGAGATTTGTCTTTTATACCAAATGAATCTGTAGATCTAGTATTAACAGATCCGCCATATGGCGCAAATGTAATGTATTCTGAACTAATTGATTTTTTCCATGTTTGGAATTATCAAAGCAGTATTGCAAAGGATATTGGTTTTACAACGAAGTTATCGCCTAAACACAATGAAATTATTGTAAATCCTGTTGCAAACAAGGATTTCTCCTATTATCAAGACGGTATTACTGCGGTACTTTCGGAATGTTATAAAAAAGTTAAAAAAGAAGGTTATTTAGTATTTTCTTTCCACGATAAAAGCCTTGATAGTTGGTTAGCAGTTCTAGAAAGTATATATTCTGCCGGATTTCTTCTGGAAAAAGGCTATCCTGTACAATCAGAGACGAGAACTGGCGCACATACCTCTGGAAAAAATTCAATAGGTATTGACATTATGTTGATAAGCAAAAAAATCATTGATAAGCCAGTTCAACTGAACATGATATCAACTGATGTGCTAAATTCCGCAATAGAAAAAACAAAAACCTCCGTAATTGAAGTATTGGAGCGTTTCCAAAAAGTTGAAGCAGAATTAACTGCTCCAGATATACAAAATATTGCTATTGCTTTTTTCTTTGCAGAATTAAAATATTTCTATACATATGATATGACTTCAAAGAAGATTATTATTGAAGAACTCCAAAAAATGCTCGATAATATAGAATCAATAGCTGGAGATTTTGAAATAACTAAAAAGCGAAATGGCTGGTGGTCTGAATTATATAGAAAAAAATGGGATATATAAATATAAACGGAGAGGGCAAATGCTCTCTCCGTAGTTTCTAAAATAATCTTCCGCCTCTTCTAATATCATAAATTAACATTAATTTATTATCACGAACATCCGTGCTAATTGTAGCTGCCTGACCAGATGACGCACTCTGTGAATGCCAATCCGTATGATCTAACCAACCAATTCGAATTTTTCTAATACGAGGTGGCTGTCCAAGTGGAGCCTGGTCAAACTTTTCAAAATTTACACCAATATAATATCCATCTTTTGATTTAGAAGACGCATTCGAGCTATCTTCTTGTCCATAACTTGCATTTCCATAAATATTATTAGGATTTGACGACGTTTTAATCTCTGTAGAGTAAAAATTATCAGGTAGATACACAAGATCTTTATCGTCTTTTCTTAAATCCCTAGACCACACTCCAGGGAACTTTCTTTCCAATACAATAGGTATTAGTTCATGCAAATAGTTTCCCATAATTTGTGGTCCTGGGAAAATATCGACCCCTATTTGCAATTCATCTGCTATTCGAGTTCTAAGAATTCCATCCCATGCAGTTAATACAGCATCAACAATTTCATTTGGTTGTAATGGATAGTCTTCAACCAATTCTCTTGTAATTTGAGTCCACTGTGCTACGGGATGACCTGCGTAAGGTGATGTCATAATTTTTTCTCCTTTCTTATATTCCATGGAACAGTTCTTCTAATGAAACACCCAATCCAGTCGCAATTTTTTCTATATTGCATATAGAAATATTACGTTTTCCTGCTTCTACAGATGCATAATACGTCCTGTCCATATCTATAAGCAGTGCAAATTTTTCTTGACTCATCCCTAGCTTTTTGCGCAATGTCTGAATCCGTTGTCCAAATCTCTTTTGTATCATTAACTTCCACCGCCTTTTCAAATATATATTAATTATATTTTCTTGATGATTTTAAGACAACGGATTATGAGTAACAATACAATTCATCTACATTTTATATCACAAAAGAAGGGTATCTTCTGTTCCCGTTATCATTCCACCTGTCTCCCCACCCCTTAGTCTGTCCAAACAGAACCTATTTTCATCGAAAAAAGCAGAGTCAATACCCTGCTTTTCTACATAAAATCATATTTTCTTTTACCCATCTTGAGTTATAAAGCTCTTTTATATCAATAATTTCCACAATACTTTTGCCAAATAGTTATTTCACCCTACTCAGCAAACATACAGTCTCCACATGCACCGTCATCGGAAATTGATCCACTGCCCGCCATTTCTGAATCTCATACTCCCCACTTCCACACAAATATTTCAAATCGCGTGCCAGTGTTGCAGAATCACAGCTCACATACACAATTCGCTCCGGTTTCATATCCAGCATGGTTTTTAACAAAGATTCTTCACAGCCTTTTCGCGGTGGATCCACCACGATCACATCTGCATGCGCTGTTTCCCTCGGGTGTTCCTGCTGATACTTCTCATAATATTCTGGAAGAACTTCTTCCGCCTTTCCCACATAAAATTCTGCATTCTGAATCTCATTCATCTCCGCATTGCGTCGTGCATCCTCTATTGCCTGTGGCACAATCTCTACGCCTCGAACTTCTTTTGCCCTCTGCGCCAGAAAAAGGGAAATGGTTCCGATTCCGCAATACAAGTCCCAAACAGTTTCCTCTCCCTGCAGTCCTGCATACTCCAGTGCCAAATTATATAACTTTTCTGTCTGCACCGGATTCACTTGATAAAAAGAAAGCGGTGAAATCTGATATTTGACATTTCCGATATAATCCGTAATCGTTCCCTGCCCCCATAGCACTTTATAGGAATCCCCCATAATCACGTTGGTCCGATTTGGATTTGGGCTAACAGTAATGCTTGTCATACCTTTGACTGCAGTCAACATTTCCACCAACGCATTCTGATGTGGAATCCATTCTTTCTGCGCATGCATTTTCTCTTCCGCACAATTTATCACCAGACAGACCATAATTTCTTTTGTCCTAAATCCATATCGAATCAAAACATGACGAATCAGCCCTTCCCCTGTCTTTTCATCATAAGAAGGAATCTGATACTTTTTCATAAATCGCAATATAATTTCCAAAATTTCCCGATTCACCGGAACTCCCAACGCACAATCCGTATTTGCGATGATATCATGCGTCCTTCCCGCATAAAATCCAGTAATCGGACCGCCCTCTTTATCTGATCCAAATGGAAACTGTGCTTTATTTCTATAGCAAAACGGCACCTGCATCCCTACGATCGGCTCCATCGTCTCATCCAGCAGTTCCCAAGAAAAACCGCCAATCCGCTCCAGATTGCCACGTACTTTCTTTTGCTTAAAAGCAAGCTGCTGTTCATAAGACATTTCCTGAATCTGGCAGCCTCCACATTTTCGCGCAAAACTGCATCTCGGCTCTACACGGTATTCTGATGGCGTGATCACCTGCATCAAACGGGCATAGCCATAATTTTTCTTTGCTTTCATGATCTTTGCCGTCACCTGGTCTCCAATAACTGCATCCTTTACAAAAACAGTGAAGCCATCAGCTTTG
>OMGQ01001223.1_pt1 | contig 15863 bp, 11 predicted proteins | sample 1646071 | NCBI WGS metagenome assembly OMGQ01 (sample SAMN05578585, study PRJEB25193) | human gut metagenome | biome: Human Microbiome; feature: human-associated habitat; material: feces | host: Homo sapiens | place: USA:Birmingham
TGGTTTTTACTACCACTGTGTGAATATAGCACTATATTTTTCATAATCTTATTCCTCCCTAGGTACTATAAATCTAACTATATCTCTTATTAATTTTCTTATATATAAACAGTTATAAACTAATTTATATCTATTTTTTCTTATAAATCTTATCACTATATTTTTAAATGATAGTGTTAGTTTCACTTGGATACTATTCATTATATTTTTATTTTCATATAATTTTTTCACCTTATTTTTAATGTTAGACTTATCTAACTTTGTATAAAAGACTATATAAAAAATATAATCTACAATTCTGTAATCTAATATATTTTTATTTTCTCCTTTATAGTAACCGCTCTGTATTATAAAATCTTTCATTTTTAAATTTATTAATAACTGTATATAATAATCTAAATTATCATATAATAAAATTGAAGAGTTTTGTGCTTCTTGTAAATAATTAAAACTTATCTTATTGGAAAAATAATATTTATCTGAATATTTATATACATCTAAGAAGAAATCTAAATCTTCAGCTAAAGTTATTTTCTCATCAAATTTTAGATTATGTTTTTTTATTATATCTAATCTTATTAATTTATTTGAAATCCATCCATAATATCCTGTATCCACTTGATTTTTAACAAATTCATCTAAAATTTTTTCTTTATTTGTGCATCCAGAATAGTTCAAATCTACAGTTTTTAATATATTTCCTCCATGGTCTACTTTGTTATATGGCGAAAATATAATATCATATTCTTCTTTATTCAATATTGATATATATTCATTAAAAACACCTTCATTTATACAGTCATCACCGTCTATAAATTGAATGTAATCCCCTGTAGCATAACCAATACCTATATTCCTTGCATTAGATACGCCACCATTTTCAATATGATATACTCTTACCCTACTATCTTTTCTTGCATATTCATCACAAATATTTCCACAAGTATCCGGACTCCCATCATCGACTAATATCAATTCATAATCTGTAAACGTCTGTGTCAATATCGAATCTACACATTTATGAATATATGGTTCCACCTTATAAACCGGTACAATCACGCTAATTTCAGGCATACTCTCCCTCCTAATGCAAATCAAACTGCTCTATTCTTCATAATATAATTTCAATTGCTGTGCCGCTGCTTCAATCTCATAGCCAGCCTCTTGGAATAAATGTTTAATTTCTTCCGGAGACTTCCTTGTATTTCTTTTCTCTGCCATCTTTTCCAGCTCTTCTGCCCACTTTTCAGGTGCATCCTGCAAAGAAACAAACTGCATCTGTTTTGTAAGATCAACATCATGAGTAACCGCCGATGATACAACACTCAAAATGCCTGTTGCCTGCGCCTCCAGCAATACGAGTGGAAGACCTTCAAACAAAGACGGAAATAAAAAGAGATCCATCGCTTTCAAAAGCTCCGGCACATCCTTCCGAAGTCCCAGAAATTGAACCTGTTTCTCCAGACCATATTCCTGCACCTTCTGCCTTACTGCCGGTTCCAGCTCTCCGGTTCCAATCAGTAATAACACAACATCGTCTCTCTTTTCTGTAAAAGCCTTCAAGATTTCTATCAAATATAAATGATTTTTCTGTTCTTCAAACCGACCTACATGTCCAATCACAAATTGATCTTCTAGCCGGAACTGTTTTTTCGCCTCTTCCCTCTGCATTTCAGTACACAGAAAATCTTCTAACCGCAATGCATTATGAATCAGATGCACCTTCCCACTCTTGAGAACTTTTCCAGTAAACAGCCACTCAGCAGCCACCTGACTGCATGCAAAATAATCTGTTGCAAAACAAGACAAAAAAGGCTTGTTTATCCTATGCAGTAGATTACGCACCACTCCCGGCGTAGAAGAATTGTGAGAATGTGCAATTACCTTTTTTACTCCTAGATGCCGCGCTGCCATAACCGGCACAATATTTGCAGCAGAGAGCATATTTACATGAACTGCATCGTAATGCCTCATCCGCAATATTTTTTTCATTTGCCGATAAAACGTAATCGGGCGTTTTCGGCCATCAACCGTATGATACACCTTACCGCCCAATGCGGTAATTTCATCTTCATATGCCAGTTTTGGAAACATACTGATAAAATCAAAGTGTACTCCCTGCTTTGTCAGTTCCCGGACATAATTCATTACAAAACTTTCAATCCCACCCGGATTGTACGACATTCCAATTTGTAAGATTCGCATGTCTTTTCTCCCATCTTCAGACTCTAATTACTTTGTGATGCTTTCAATCAAGTCCTTCCATTGTTCATAAATCTTTTCTTTTTGAAATTTATTTAGATTTTCTTTTGTATGCTCAGAAAATCGAATTCTAGTTTCTGGATTTTCGATCAATTTCCCGATACGCGCCGCCATATTTTCAAGATTATACGTAGGAATCAAAAAACCGTCCTGTCCATCTTCTATAATTTCCCGCGGTCCGGTAGTCACATCAAAGCTGACCATCGGAAGACCACAGGCTTTTGCCTCCAAAAGCACCAGCGGAAGTCCTTCTCGATAAGACGGAAGAACAAGCAATGCATACTCCGAATAATATTGATATGCATCCTTTACATTTCCTTTCAAAATAACCTGAGATTCCAGATGACAGTTCTTCACTTCCTGCTGCAACCAATCAAACTGATCTCCTGTTCCATACAAATGCCATTGCCAGTCCGGATACTCCGGCAAAACCTTTTTCGCAACCTTCATCAGCATATCATAGCCTTTTTCCTCACTGACCCGCCCCACCGTAAGAATCTTCTTAGAATTTACATTATAATCCTCTCTCGCTGCAATTACTTCCGGTCGAATCCAGTTGTAAATACTCTGGATTTTCTTCGGATTGGTATGGAATTTTTTCATATAATCCTGTCGATTTTGCTCTGTCAACGTAACTGTTTTATGCGAAATCAAAGAATCCCAGAATCGGAACAATGTAATATCCTTTTTCTCCCACTCATTCATCAAAGCACCATGATCGCAAAATACAAATTTTGCTTTTGTAACAAAACGCATTGGTGATGCAACCAGCGCCGGATGATTCTCCATCAGAAAAACCACATCAATCCCATTCTCCTGAATCCAATTCCGGAGCGGTTGAAAACATCTTGTAATTCGCTGACGAATGCGACAATCCTCTGTCAATTCTGCATGATAATGAATGCGGGGGTCAAACGTATAAGGCACTCGTTTTCCTTTTCCAAATACCGCAAAAATAAATACTTCATATTCAGCACAAAAAGCATTGGCAAGTGCTGTCGTCACCTGCTCAACGCCTCCTGTTACCGTCATATCATAATTTACAAATCCTATTTTCTTCATGTTATGATTCTTTCAATCTATTTCACTGGTTTCTTCTTAATCTTCCTTCAGTCTCTCAATCATATCCCACAGGCTCTCTGCAGAATTAAAATTCTCCGGAATAATCTCTGCCGGTGTTACAGACACTCCAAACTCATCCTCAATTTCTCCCACAATCGACAAAATTGCAAAGGAGTCTAACAGACCATCATCAATCAATGTTGTACACTCTCTATAATCCACATCCGGCTGAATCTCTTCCAAAATCTCAATCAACTTATCCATCGTATCTCTCACTTTCTATTTCTTATCTTTTTTATCGTTTGTTCCTTTTATTCTATCATTCCCATTATCAAATCACAAGTATCAGATTCCGTTAAAACAATGACTTTGCACCGTATCACGCACCAGTTCCAACCCGTTTTCCTCTGTTGCAAAAATCACCTTCGGAAATGCCCTGCTGAGGAACAGATAGATTCCCTCTGTAACGGAATACGCCCCGGTATTCTCAAATGCCAGCACATCTCCCATGATTTCCCCATGCAGCGGCATTTTTTTCACAAGAACATCGCTGACTGTACACAGGGATCCGCACACCGTCGTAAGGTTTTCCACTCCATCTGCTTTTTCTTCAAAGTTTTCCCCATTTAACTGTTTAAAATAAGGGAGTTTCATCGCCATAGTCTGTCCAAAATAATTCAAATGATGGATTCCTCCATCTACAATTGCATAATGAACTCCGGCATTTTCCTTTTCATCTACCACTTTCGTAAGATATGTTCCGCAGGAGGCTGCCATATACCGCCCCATTTCCAGAGTAATCCGGCCATCAAACTGCATCTGCATCAACTGTTCTCTCAACTGAAACAGCTCCTCGTTATTTTCGTCCCCCTCTGTTGCAAAATACGGCACATAAAGTCCCGGGCCATATTCCAGTTCCTTTGCCTCATATCCATATAACTCTTTCAGCTCCAACAAAAGCCTGTCAAGCCTCACAATTTCCTGTTCCAGAATCTCCGCTTTTTTCTTCTGTGTTCCCGAATAGTACTGAACTCCCAAAATCTGTATTCCCGGATAATCTGCCCGATTCTTCACGATTGTTTTCAACACTTCTTCATCCAAACCAAATTGATTTCCACTTGTCAGCCGCAGTAATACACACAGTTTGAATCCCCGTTTTTCTGCCAATGACGCTAACATTTTAAACTGTTGTTCTGATTCGATCGTATGGATTCCAGCCGCCCCATATTTTTCTAAAATCTTTTCAATTTCTGCCTGTTCTTTATAAACTCCGGACAGTACCAATTGTTCTGCCGGAATTTGATTTCTCTCGCAAATTGCAAATTCTCCCGGAGAGCAAACTTCCAGACGAGCCAGATTCGCAGCCGCGGCTCCAATCAAAAATGGATTTGCCTTCATCGCATAACAAAGCTGAACCTGCGGTCCCAGCACTTCTTGAATCATCCGAATCCGATTCTGAAATACATCAATGTCAAATACATAGGACGGAGTTCCATATTCTTGCACTGCATGCGCGATCATTTTTGTATCCATCATATTTCCTCCAAATACTGCTTTTTCAACCGGTTTCTATCAATCTTTCCATTCTTATTTAACGGCATTTCCTCCAACGGATAAAAAACATTTGGCAGCATAAACATCGGTAATTTCTCTCCTAATTTCCGTTTCAGAGCTCGTTTTTCAATCGCCCCTTCATAAAACGCTGCAATCTTATTTTTCTTCTCATCAAATATACAACAACAACGAAGGACCTCTTCCACACCATTCATTGCCATCTCAATCTCTCCAAGCTCAATCCGGTGCCCCATATGCTTAATCTGAAAATCTTTTCGACACTTATAGTACAGTTCACCATCTGTCCCATAGTAACCCAGATCCCCTGTCCGGTAAATCCGCTCTGTATACAATTCATTCAATGGATTTTGTACAAAAACACGATTTGTCTGCTCCGGATTGTTATAATATCCGATTGCAACAGCCGTTCCTGATACACAGATTTCTCCTGGAACATTTACCTCTGTTACTTCTTTATCTTCCTCGTTTAAGAGAAACACCTTCTCATTCGGAAATTCCCGTCCGATCGGAATACTCTCTCCTTCTGCAAACTCACGGTCAATCCGGTAATAAGTACAATTGCAAGTAATTTCTGTTGGCCCATACAAATTCACATACTCTGCATCCGGCAAGTATTTTTTCCACAACTGAAAATGTTTGATCGGCATTACTTCCCCGGAAAACATCACCTTTCGAATCTTTTCAGGAACTCGGTATTCAAAACCTTTTAAGGTCGTAATGATACACAATGCCGAAACTGCCCAGATTAAAGTTGTCACCTCACGCTCACACAAGTAATCCAACAATTTCGTCGGGAAGGAGAAGAACTTTCGTGGAATAATCTGCACCGTTGCTCCACTCATCAGCCCTGAATAAATATCCTTGACGGAAACATCAAAATCCCATGGCGCCTGATTCCCGATCACATCTTGTTCTGTAATATCAAATAATTCGGTAAACTCTCCTATAAAATCAATCACTGATCTGTGACTAACTAACACACCTTTCGGAGTTCCGGTAGAACCAGAAGTAAAATTGCAATATAAAGGCCATGTATCCAATCGTTTTTCTGCGATTCGAGCGAGCCCTTCCTCATCAATCTCTGTCCGCTCCGCCTCTTCCAGCCAATAAATCGTTTTCTCTTCCGCATATTGTTCTGCCTCTTTTCGAAAAGCCTCGGAAGAGAAGAAAAAATCACTTTTCAATGTATTTAATATACTTTCGATTCGTGTCTTCGGATGCTTTAGATCCAGAACCGTATAGAATGCGCCGGCATACACACTGCCCAAAAACACTGCAATCGTATCGACTCCCTTTTCCATAAAGATCGGAACCGGATGTCCCATCTCCACTTTATCTAACAGATAGGACGCAATTCGTTTAGAACGCACCTGCAATTCCCGATAGGTACAAGACTTCTCCTCATCTGCAAATGCTGCTTTCTCCGGATACTGCTCTACTGTTTTTTCAAAAAACTCCAATATACTTCTCATTGTTTCCACCTTATTCATTCGTAATCTTTTAATAAAATCCCCAGAATATTCGAGAACCGTACTGCTGCCTCCCCATGCATATGTCCATCATAGTCCGTATAACCGGACAGGTCGTGCGGGAACAAATCATAATACTCTCGATTGAAGTTCATATACCGCACACCACGTTCAGCAAAGAAAGCACTGAAATAGTCCCATGCAGCATTGTAATTTTCTTCGTAATGACTCAATGCAGCATCCGGTATCGGTGTCGTCAGCGCAATCAATTCAATTCCTTCTTCTTTACACAACTCAATCAATTTCCCCAGATACTCCATATTCTGTGCCTTAACACCCTCTTTTGTAAAGACACGTGTCACCGAACGGTCCATTTCCTCCGGAGCTACCGGATAGCGCTCAATAAATCCACTCTCATGATACTCCTGCGCTTTTCCTTTTAGATAAGACACATCATAATTGTGGTTCCATTTCTGATAAACCGTTTTCTTCATATTCTGAAACTCATACTTTAATGAATACTCATACCATGGAAAAAGCACTGTCCGAAAATCACATTCCGGCTGAGCAGCAGCAAAGTACTCCGCTTTTGCCATAGACATTGGAAATTCATGATAAAACAACAAATAATTATTTCCCGGCTCTTTTTCAGTGATAAAATATCCCGGATCCACCTCATAAATAATCCGTTTCGGTTTCTGCTTTTCAATCAACAGTTTCGTCAGATAATACGCATCAATTCCGTACTCTCCGCCTACGCATAAATTATGTCCTTTCTTTCCTGTCACGCTCTCCACTGTATCCGGATCGATATTCGTCATTCCATGTGAAGTTCCAAGAAAAATGTCATGATGCTCTTCCGTAGTCACCGTATGAATATCATTTCGCATAAAAGTACAAGGATATAACAAAAAATCCAACCCCAGCAGGATTGCCACTGCCAAAGCAACCACAACCACTGTTTTTATTACTTTCTTAAAACTGTGCATAAATAAACCCTCTCACTGCCGCTGTTGATCCAAAGAAACCAATTGCCAACAACAGACCCATATAAATACAAAAACGAACTGCAAGATTTTGCTTTGCGAGTGTTTCCCGAATCTTCACTCCTCTTTCCTGCAAAATACCAACAATGAACAGCAGCAGACACCCAACTGCAATAATCAAAAGTGCATATGGCGTAAATGCAACTCCTTCCCTTCCTGCCGGAATCAAAAGCAACTGCTCCGGTGCAAAAGAAGTTACTGCATATTTCATCATCTTCACTGCCTGTCCCACTGTCTCCGAACAATCAAAAAACCAACTGATATTCACAAGAAGAAAGGTTCTTACAATTGTAAACACATGATACCACCGTTCTTTCCCGGAAATATGCAAGGCTTTCTTCCATTTCCGATACTCGTCTGTCATCAGCCCACTAAACGCAATAATTACCCCGCTGAACATTCCGTAAGCAATGAATTTCCATGCCGGTCCATGCCAGACACCAACCAGAAAGAACACAATCAGATTCGCAAGACATATCGGAAGTTTTCGTCCTGTTTTCTTTCCAAAATGTTCTTTTCCCCATTTTCCGAACTTATTCATTCCTTTTGACAAGGATAACGGATAAAATACATAATCTTTCATCCATGTTCCAAGGGTGATATGCCACCGGTGCCAGAAATCTGTAATTGATACGGCAAAGTATGGCCTCTTAAAGTTCTCATCCAATGTAATTCCAAATAAGGAGGCTATTCCGATTACGACATCCATTCCACCGGAAAAATCTGCATACAACTGCACTGAATAAAACAGCACTCCGAATATTGCCAATCCATGATAGGTATCCGGATTACCGAAAATAGCATCTACAAACACTGCTGACCAGTCCGCCAGCACCATTTTCTTAAAGAATCCCCAGAGAATTCGTTCCATTCCCCGTAAAATACGCTCCGTTTCAAAGCAATGTCCCACATAAAGCTGTTCTGCCAGTTTACTGTGCCGCCCAATCGGTCCCTGCAAAATCTGCGGAAAGAACGATACGAACAATGCATACCGGAAAAAATTCTTTTCCGCCGCTGTCCGTTTCCAGTATACATCCAGAAGGTATCCCGATGACTGGAAGGTATAGAATGAAATTCCCAACGGAAGCAGAATTGCCATTCCCGGCAGTTCCATTCGAAAGATTGCATTCAAATTTTCCAAAATAAAGTTTGTATACTTTACAACACCAAGCATTCCAAAATTCAGAATAAGCCCAATCACTAAGATTCTCTTTGCCCTTTTCTTATTTTCTTCTAAACTTCCTGCGATTCCTCTTCCACACAAATAAGTCAAAACAGAAGAAAATAAAAGGAACACCACATACTTCGGCCCTGCTGCCAGATAATACACATAACTACTTGCAAGCAACGCCCACCAGCGAAAACGCTTTGGCAAAAAATAATATACCGCTACAGAAACGATTACAAATAATATAAATACATTCGATACTAAAGACATAATTCCCTCTTATAACCGCAAAAAGGATGAGGATGCCATAGACATTCTCACCTTTTCTGCACACACTCATTAATATGTAAGTCCACCGTCCAGGCAAGCATCTCCTCCGCCTGCCGCGCCACTGTCATAGCCGTAATCATAAGACGGCTCTTCGTAATAATACTCTTCTGTATATGTCTGCTGAGCTGCAGCTTCTGCCGCCGCTGCTTCTGCCGCTGCCTGTGCTTCTGCTGCCGCCTGCGCTTCCGCCGCTGCCTGTGCCTCTGCTGCCGCCTTTGCAGCTGCCTCAGCTTCAGCCTGTGCCTTTACAGCCTGTTCTGCACCCTTAGTATCCACCTTTTCCTTAGACGCAACACTTGTATACTTCAGATAAGCTACATCTTCCATGCAGATCTCGCCTTCCTCAATATCTCCAAACGGAAAACTGTGAAGTACAGCTGTTGTTCCATCTTCAAAAGTCAGCTGAATATCATATGCCGGCTCCAGTACCTTATCAGTTGCCTTTGCATCCGCTGGCGTTTCAGTAGCTTTCGGAGCTGTATAGCACAACAATCTGCTCTCCTTATCTTTAAACACGTCAGATCCTTTCAGCATATTTGCAGGATATTCTGCGTCATCACTGCTCTTTACACTCACCCCTGTAACGTTCTTTGTGGTGCTGTTTGTCAGTTTCACCTGAAACTCACTGTCCTTCTCTACACCAATTACTTCTAACTTTTCCTCTTTTTTCTCTTCCTGTACTTCGGTCTTTTTTTCAGCAGGTTCTCCCTTAGAACAGCCTGTAACTGCCATAGACAAACCAAAAGCAGCAAGACATGCAAAAAGTAAAACTTTCTTTTTCATCTTTGGTCACCTTTCTACTACTCTCATTCGTTGAAAATTATTAAATCATTAAGTTATAATGAAACCTGTATCATGATAGCATAAATATAATGGATATGCAAGATTTACGGATATATTACAACTTTTAATATTCCACCTATAAACAATCTAACTCAATATCCTTTTCCTGATATTGTCATTCGACAATTTTAAAATTTCCATGAATAGTATTTTTTCCAGATGCCTGTGTTCCAATAAATATTTCCAATCCATCTTTATGTTCCGGTTATATATAATTTTTCAAAGACCCTAACAATATTGTCAGGGTCTTTATTACATATCCTTATTGATAATATACTTTCTTTCTCCAAATCGGCATTTTGGCTATACCTACCATTGTTCCCAATCCATACATCACATGTAAAGACAGAAAGATCAATGGACTAATTAAAAAATACAAATTATTTTTGTGATGTAAAAACATCAACACTGTATTTCCCAAACAGAATATTCCATACACGATACAAAGCAGAAAAATAGGCATCCAACTTACAGTTAATCCCAATACCAATCCTGCAATCAGTGATAAAACAAAGAGAAACGGAATAAAATGGTATAAAGCCAAACATTTCGAACAAACACCTAGTGTTAACCCCACCCAATATCCATTACTGTATTTTTGCCTTATCATACCTCTCCATGTACTTCGAATATGCTGATAGGAAATAATCTCGGGATCGTAGCAAATCCGGTATCCGGCCTCCCGAATTCGATAATGCATTTCATTGTCCTCGGTACGACCAAGTTTTTCATTAAACCCGCCCACTTTTTCAAATACTTCTTTTCTATAGGCTCCATGAAAAACAGATTTTACATACCTTTTCTTATCTTTTTTTCTCCTGTATATCGCAATCCCACTCCCGAACATAGAGGATTCAGTTGCCAATAATACATCCGTCCATTTTGTTCTTGGAACTGCTATATTCGGTCGCGCACCTCCACACACATATTCACCTGATTCAATACATTCAACGCTTTTCCGAACAAACTCTGATGGAATCATCGTATGTGCATCAACCCGGATAATGATGTCTCCCTTCGCTTTTTCAATAGCAACATTCCATCCAGCCGACTGTATCATCTTTTTATTTTCATATACATTAACACATGCAAACCCATTCTTTTCACTTTCAGTTGCAAACTGTTGCATTAATGCTTTTGTATTATCTGTCGACATAGAATCAATCAACACAATTTCCATATCCTTATGCGAATAATCCTGTGACTTCATATTTTCAAACAATGACTGTATAACTTTTCCTTCATTTCTTGCAATAATGCATACCGATACCATTAATTATTACTCCCAAATACATTCTCAATCTCTACTCTACCATCAAATAATATTAGCATATAACCGATTGGTTTTCAAGACAGGCACACACCTTGTATGATAATATTAAGAAAATCTTTAATATTATTGTAATAAATTATATAAATCTTAGTTCATTCTGTAATAATTGGAGTATCTCCAGGTTCCAGACATTCCATAATAAATCTGATAGCCGTTCCGACCTGTCTGATTTGTAAAATCTGGATCAAAGACATATGTAGTTCCATTCATATCAATTTCAACCCATGAATGCACTCCCATACCGCCTCCTAGCAATGGAACATAACCAGCCATTTGATGTGCATCATAGCCAAGCAACTTTGCCATATAATAAAATGTTGCTGCCATTACATAACAATCTCCCACTCCATTACGAAAACCATAAAGAGCCATTGCTTCACTTCCTGGTGATGGATCATTGGCATAATTTACGTACGGAAGACTAGCCGACCAATTGTATGCTGCGTATAGATTCCATCCTACTTGATTCAATACATTTGCCGCATAAGTATATGCTTCACTTGTATTGATATTCAAACTCAATGTTAATATCTGACCTTCTGAATCTTTAATATCTACATAGTAAATATGAAGGCCTCCTTTTGAAAGAATAAAGCTATATGTATTCTTTGTTGAATAATCTTGTAAAACAAAATTACCCCTATTATATTTTTCTCGAAAACGATACAGATGATCACTTCCATACCCACCAGAAGATGATGCAGTCAATATTACTTTCTGATTCAATGAAACTGCTCCTGAAACATTACTTTTTAAAGTTCCCTTCAATTTACAAGAAGGATGTACCACTACTTGTAATATATAAGATGAACGAACAACCTGGCCGCCTTCATCTTTTACATCCATATAATACACGTGTCTTCCTGGATTCGTTGTCTGAAATTCATATGTACTCTTTGTACCATAATCTTGCACTACCACGTTTTTTCCATTGTACACTTCTGTAAATCGATATTGTAATTCTCCATATCCCCCACTTGCTTGACCACTCAATACAATATTTCGCTGAACATATTCATTTGCACTTTTATTACTTATCAGTTTTGCTTCTAATTTCTTACTTGGATGAATTACTACGTTTAATGTATAAGATGCTTGTACACTTTGGCCTTCTGCATCCTTGATATCTACATAATAAACATGCTTTCCTGGATTTGTTGTTTGAAATTCATATGTACTTTTTGTACTATAATCTTGCACTACCACACTTTTTCCATTGTACACTTCTGTAAAACGGTATTGCAATTCTCCATATCCGCCACTCGCCTGACCACCTAATACAATGTCTCGCTGAATATATTCATTACTTGTCTTATTACTTACCATTTTTCCGGACAATATCACACTTGGATGAATCACTACATTTAGCGTATAAGATGCTCGTATAGTTTGCCCTTTTTCATCCTTAATATCTACATAATAGACATGCATTCCCGGACCTGTTGTTCGAAATGCATATGTATTTTTTGTACCATAATCCTGAACCACTTTGGTTTTTCCAGCATACACTTCCGTAAATCTATACTGCAACTTACCATAACCACCACTTGCTTGCCCACTCAATACAATATCTCGCTGAATATATTCATTATTTGTCTTATTATTTACTATTTTTCCAGTCAATTTTCCATTAGGATGCATCACCACATTCATCGCATATGACACACGTACGCTCTGCCCTTCTTCATCCTTAATATCTACATAATAAATATGCTTTCCTGGATTTGTTGTTCGAAACGCATAGCTAGATTTCTCACTATACTCTTGTACAACCACACTCTTACCATTAAATACTTCTGTAAATCGATATTGCAGTTTCCCATATCCCCCCTGTGCCTGTCCGCTCAATATGATATCTCTCCAGACATACTCATTATTGGTTTTATTACTCACCACTTTTCCTGTCAACATTGCACTTGGATGGATTACCACATTCATCATATATGATACACATACACTCTGCCCTTCTTCATCCTTGATATCTACATAGTAAATATGTTTCCCTGGATTTGTCGTCTGAAATTCATATGTACTCTTTGTGCCATAATCTTGCACTACCACACTTTTTCCATTGTACACTTCTGTAAAACGATACTGCAGTTCTCCATAACCACCACTTGCTTGGCCACTCAATACAATGTCTCGCTGAATATATTCATTACTTGTCTTATTGCTTATCAGTTTCCCTTTTAATACTCCAGCAGGATGCATTACCACATTCATTGTATATGATGCTTGTGCTGTCATTCCTGTTTCATCTTTCACATCTAACTGATATGTATGAATACCAACACCACTTGTACGAAAACTGTATTCTGAATTATCACTATATTCCTGCACTACTCTACTTTTTCCGTTATAGATTTCGGTAAATTGATACTCTAATCTTCCACTAGCACCATTTGTCTTCCCAGTTAAAACTACTGCTCTATCTAAATATTCATTTTGTGTCTTAGAACTGGTAATCTCTGCTTTCAATTCTTTCTGTACGGAACATGTTTCTGCATCTTCTTTTGTTTCCTCTGTTTCTATCCAAACGTCTTGATTCTTGTCAGCACTCTCTGCTTCTTCTAATACAGCTATTTTTTTATATTCTTTCTTCACTATATTTTCCGCTGAATCTTTTACATTTATAATAAGAACATTTTCTCCTTCTAATGCTGTAAACACATATTCATTATCAGACGACCACTCTTTTAGTACAACTCCATCTTTATCTTCGTATTGATACTGATATTCACCCTCTCCTCCAACAGGATTCACTGTCAATCGAATTTCTGTTCCTACTTTTACTGTTTCTCCCAATTCGCCATCCTGCACTTCTATTGATATAGGTGTGAATTGATTTTCTAGTATTTGTTCATCCGCATCGTTATACTTTATCACATCTCCATATACAATAGTATCTTCTCTATTTTTTTCTTCACTTTCTATTCCTTCGGCATACACTGTAATACTACTAAAAAGTAACGAGACTATTAATATAATACTTATAGCTTTTGATATTCTTTTCATTTTTCTCATCCTCTTTTCTCTGTCGTATTAAATCTTCTCTTCATATTAATTATCAGTATCTGACATATCCTACATTCATATCTACATCTCCATTAATACCCGGAACTTTTCCAGTAGCTGTATATTGCCACATTGTAACGTTTCCTGGTCCTTTGTATCCATGATCATGATATGGAGAATTATCTAGAAACCAACTCGCAACCCATAAGTCTTCACCTGCAAACTGTTTCATATCAATTTTCGTTTCAAACCAATTTTTTGATGAATATATCATAAATTTATAACCATTACTCTCAATTACTGCTTGATATGCCTTAATAACCTTTGTAAGCTGCGACTTGCTTAATTTTCCTTGCGTCGCTACATCCTCAACATCATATGCTACTGGATAGGAAATTTCATAACCACTATTTTTGATTGCTTGTACCGTCATTAACGCTTCTCTTCGCGCCTCTTCTTCTGTCATTGCATATCCATACCGATACACTCCAACAGAAATTCCATTTTTAGTTGCTCCAGCTATATTTTCATTAAATTTTGGATCAACCTCCAGTGCCCCCATCTTTCCAGATAAAACGCGCAGCATTGCAAATGAAACACCTGAACTTTTTACTTTTGCCCAATCTATATTCCCTTGATATTCTGAAACATCTATTCCTTTATCAAAAGTTCCATTTGATACAACTGTCATAGAATAACTTAATTGTAATACAGCACCTGCTTTATCACGAATCTTCACAAAATAAATATATGCACCCGGAAGTCCTGTTTTAAACGTATATGTATTTTTTGTACTATATGATTGAACAACTTTACTTATTCCATCATACACTCTAACAAACTCATATTCACAATTTCCATATCCTTGATTAACTGCTGTTGCAGTTAACACAATATCTCTTGATGAATACTCATTATTAGTCTTATTACTTGTTAACGTTCCTTGAAGTAACTTCGACGGATGCGAAACAACAGTTACTATTGTATCACATTTTATTTTTAATACCTGGCCATGTTTATCTTTAACAGTTACATAAAACTCATTCACACCGACTTTATCTGTTTTAAAAGTATATACATTTTCTTTACTATATGATTTTAAAACATCTTCTTTTCCATCAAGTACTCGCGAGAACTGATACATACAATCGCCATACCCTTGATTATATAATTGTGCTGTCAATACAATATTACGTTCCACATATTCTTTGGAGGATGAATTTGAACTCAATTTACCAGACAACTGTACTGTTGGATGTGCTACAACAGCCATAGTATATGCCACCCCGGCTGTTTCGCCATCTTTATCTCGTACTGTCACTGTATATATATATGTTCCTAAAGTCTTAGTTCTAAATTCATATGTATTCTTCCTACTATACGCTTGTACAATTCGACGCGTACCGTTATATGTTTCTGCAAATTGATATTCATACCCACCTTTACCGCCATCTGCAATCGCGGTCAGAATAATATCACGTTCAGAATATTCTGTATTTGTTTTATTACTTGTAATATTTACTTTTAATTTTTCTTCTGTCAAATGCGGATTTTTGCGTACCTCTAAAACATAACTCATTCTTAATGTCTGTCCAATTCCATCTCTTACATCCACATAATATGTATGATTTCCTATTCCATCTGTCCGAAAACTGTAACTGTCGTTTTCACTATATTTTTGTACAATTGTTGTCTTTCCGTCATAAACTTCGGTAAACTGATATTCATATTCTCCATATCCATTACTCATCTCTGCTGTA
>OMGQ01001225.1_pt1 | contig 15857 bp, 13 predicted proteins | sample 1646071 | NCBI WGS metagenome assembly OMGQ01 (sample SAMN05578585, study PRJEB25193) | human gut metagenome | biome: Human Microbiome; feature: human-associated habitat; material: feces | host: Homo sapiens | place: USA:Birmingham
CAATATTCTGCTCATCCTCCACGATCAGGATGGTCTTTCCCACAGAGTTTCCTCCTCCTTACAGTTTCAGCAGCACCTTGGTCTTCAGCACTCCGGCCACCGTCTTGGCATCCTCGATGGTCCCATCCATGACCTGCTCCAGCAGCCGGTCAAACGGCATGGTGACCACATTCAAAAATTCATCATCGTCCGGATGGCTGTCCGCCCGGGAAAGCCCCCTAGCTAGATAGAGGTGCAGCCGCTCGTTGCAGAAGCCGGGAGAGGCCAGCAGGCACCCCAGGTAGATCAGCTCCTCCGCCTCCAGCCCGGTCTCCTCGCTCAGCTCCCGCCGGGCCGCCGTCTCATGGGGCTCGCCGGCGTCCAGTTTGCCCGCCGGCAGTTCCAGGATAACCTGATGGAAGGGATAGCGGTACTGCTGCACCAGGGTCACGTTCCCCTCCCCGTCCAGCGGCAGGACCGCTACGCCGCCTGGATGGAGCACCACCTCCCGGGACGCCTGTTTTCCATCGGGCAGCTGGGCCTGATCCACCAGCAGGGTCACGATCTTTCCCTCAAAGATCCTGCGGCTCTCCAACGTGCGTTCTGTCAAATCCATCGCAATGACCTTCCTCTCTGCGCCGCCTGGGGGCGCGCTCATTCACGCGTTGCGGCTTTGTTCCGGTGCTTTCTTCTCCAGCAGCCGCAGTTGAATTTATTATACCACATCTCTATGCCCTGGGTAAAGCAAGGAGGCGGGAAATCCCTCCACAGAGGTGGAATTTTTGGTCGCATCACGAAATTTTTTTGTCTCTTTTTATTCTTTTTCTCACTTATTTTTTGCATTTTTTATCACATCCGTGCATCAAATTGAGATTTTTCAGTCCCCAGCGCAGATCCGTTCCAAAATTTGAGCACCTTTCCACTTGCATTTTTCCCGCATACGGGGTACAATAGGCCCAGAAGAAACGCAGGAGGTATTCCCCATGAGCGAGACATTCGGCCCCGACTTTATCACCGTCACCGACGAGGACGGCAACGAAATGTATTTCCGTGAGGAAATGGTTATCCCCGTTGGTGAAAAGAGCTTTGCGGTTCTTTCCGCTTTGGACGCTGACGACTGCGGCTGCGAAGATGAAGAATGCCATTGCCATGATGAAGAAGACGATGACGAGGACAATGTAATCATTGCCCGCATTGACTTTGACGAAGACGGCAACGAAATTTATCTTGGGCCTACCGACGAGGAGTTTGAAGAAGTTAAAGCGGCTTACGAAAAACTCGTTGCCGAATGGGACGAAGAATAATAAACTGCCTGCCGGACCTCTGGTCCGGCATTTTTAAAGTACGAATGTTTAGGGGCGGCGTAGCATGAGAAAAATATTACCGTTTTTTATGAGCACTTTGCTGGTAATATTTGTAGCATCTTACTGGGTTTTAAATTATACGGGCAACAATGCCGATTTAGCCGACGGCAAAACCTACGTTATTACGGTAGAAAACGGCATGACGGCGGCAGACATTGCCAATATGCTGCACAGGCAGAAACTTATTAAACGCCCTGAAAGCTTCAGGCTGGAAGCGCGGTTTATGGGTCTGGAAGGCAAATTGCAGGCCGGAAGCTACGAAATTGAAGCAGGAAAATCAAACAGCGAAATTATAGATATTCTGGCGCGCGGGCAGGTTAAAACCGTAAGCTTTACCGTGCCTGAAGGCTACACGGTAGAAAAAACAGCGGCCAAACTGGCAGCGGAAGGGCTGGGCGATGCGGAAAAATTTAAAGAAGCCGCACGCAACTACACTCCGTATAAATATATGGAAACCAATAATGCCGATGTAAAATACAAGGCAGAAGGCTTTATTTTCCCTTCAACCTACCAGTTTAACGACAGCATGACGGAAAAAGACATGCTTGCCATGATGGTTAAGGAGTTTAACACGCAGATTAACCACGAAAAAATCGGCGAAGCGGCAGAAAAAACCAAAATGTCCATTCATGATATAGTAACCATTGCTTCAATGGTGGAGCTGGAAGCCGTTTTTAAAGAAGAACAGCCGCGCATTGCCGGTGTTTTTCTGCGTCGCTTGCAAATTTACATGCCCATTCAGTCGGATACAACCATTCAATATATACTGGGCGGAGAACAGAAGGCCGAAATCACTATTGCCGATACGCGCATTGAAAATCCGTACAACACGTATGTTAACTCCGGCCTGCCGCCGGGACCGGTTGGCAGCCCCGGCATGGACGCCATTAAAGCCGTGCTGAACCCGGAAAATACGGATTATTTATACTTTGTGGCCGAAAAAGACGGGCACCACCGTTTTACGCGCACTTACGAAGAACATTTACAGGCAATAGAAGATATTCACGGCCCACAGTAAGGAAGGAACATGACAAGACAAATTGTTAAGCCGGAGCTTTTGGCGCCGGCAGGAAATATGGAAAAGTGCAAAATGGCGCTGCGCTACGGTGCGGATGCCGTTTACCTGGGCGGCAAAATGTTTGGCCTGCGCGCTTTTGCCAATAATTTTGAAATTGACGAAATTAAAGAAGCGGCAGACTTTGCCCATTCTTTAGGCAAAAATGTTTATGTAACCGTAAACATTTTTGCGCATAACAGTGATATTGAAAAACTGCCGGAATACTTGCTGGCATTGCAAAAGGCCGGTGCGGACGCGCTTTTGATAAGCGACCTTGGCGTATGGCAGACGGCGCGGCGCGTTGTGCCCGGCATGCCGCTGCACGTAAGCACGCAGGCTAATACCACCAACTGGGCAAGTGTGCAGGCATGGCAGGATTTGGGCGCGGAACGCGTAGTGCTGGCGCGCGAACTTTCGCTGGAAGAAATTGCACAAATCGGCGCTAAAACCACTGTGGAACTGGAAGCCTTTGTACACGGCGCAATGTGCATATCCTACAGCGGACGCTGCCTTTTAAGCAGCTACCTTACGGGACGCGACGGCAACCGCGGCGCATGTGCGCAGGCCTGCCGCTGGGAATACACCCTGCACGAAAAGAACCGCCCCGGCGAAAGCTACGATATTGAAGAAGACGCGCACGGCACCTATGTAATGAACAGCAAGGATTTATGCCTTATCGCGCGCATACCGCAGCTTGTTAAAGCAGGCATTTGCAGCTTGAAAATTGAAGGCCGCATGAAAAGCGTGCATTATGTAGCAACCGTGGCCAGCGTGTACCGCAAGGCAATTGACGCTTACATGAAAGACCCGGACGGCTACAAAGTGCTGCCTGAGTGGATTGAAGAACTGAACAAAGTATCGCACCGCCCGTATACTGAAGGCTTTGCCTTTGGCACGCCCGGCGCGGATGCGCAGGTTTACACCACCAGCAGCTATGAACAGACGCACGATTTTGTAGGCATTGTTTTAAGCTACGATAAAGCAAATAAAAAAGCGCTGATTGAGCAGCGCAACAACGTAAAAAACGGCGAAAAGCTGGAACTTTTAATGACGGACGGCACCTTAATGCCGCTGGAACTTAAAAATATGCAGGACGAAGAAGGCACACCCATCGAATGTGCGCCGCACGCACGCCAGCACTTTTGGATTGACTGCGCTGCGGAGCTTCTGCCCGATTCGCTGCTGCGGAGGAAAATTATATGAGCGACGACCGAAGTATTATCTATCTGCGCGTGGCGCCGGAACGCATTGCCGACGTAAACTGGATTATGGAAGGCTACGAACACCTGGCGCTTGTTACAACCGAAGACCCGCGTGAAGGCGTGGTTAAACTTTTAGGCACGCCCGATACCTACAACGACGTAATGGAAATAATTGAAAACATGCCCTTTACGGTAGAAATTCTGGAAGGCGAGCCGGTTTTATAGTGACAGCAGGCAGTATTTATGATAAAATATAATGGTATTATTGTTTAGAAAAGACTGGTGGAGTGGAAATGATGCAGCGTTTGGGCAGGTTTTTAAGCCTGATGGCCAAAAACGGGCTTGACTGCGTTATTGTGAAGGATATACCGACAATCCGCTATCTGTCAGGCTTCCGCGGCGACAGCAGCCTGCTGTATGTTGACGCCAAAAGCACGGTTTTAATAACCGACGGGCGCTACACCACGCAGGCAGAAGGCGAAGTGCAGCATTACTGCCGTGTATTTACCTACAACGGCGATATCTGGCAGGCAGCGGCGGATTTTGCCAAAGCGCATACCAAAATCGGCTTTGACGGCGCAGCTTACAGCTATAACGATTACATGAGTCTTAAAGAGGCAGTAAGCGGCAAAGAGCTTTTAAACATTGATTTAAAGTATCTGCGCATGGTTAAAGACGAACGCGAACTGAACCTGATGTGGAAAGCCTTTAAAATTGCCGACCAGGCGTTTTTAAAACTGCTGCCGGAAATTAAACCCGGCATGACGGAAAAAGCACTGGCTGCAAGGCTTGAATACTACATGAGCAGTATGGGCAGCGAAAAACCTTCGTTTGATACGATTATCGCCTCCGGCGCGCGCAGCGCTCTGCCGCACGGCATGGCAAGCGATAAACAGATTGAAATAGGCGATTTTATTACCTTCGACTTTGGCGCTGTGTACGATGGTTATCATTCCGACATGACAAGAACGGTTGTGCTCGGCATGGCCAATTCGTGGCACAAGGAAATTTACACCATAGTTGAAGAAGCCCAGTGGCGCGGTTTAAAAAGCGCAAAGCCCGGCATGACGGGCGCGGAGCTTGACGCGATTGTAAGAGAATACATTACCTCGCGCGGCTACGGCGAAAACTACGTGCACGGGCTGGGGCACGGCGTGGGCCTTGAAATTCACGAAATGCCCAATATCAACAAACGCGGTACTGATGTTGTGCTGGAGCCCGGCATGACATTCAGCATAGAACCAGGTATTTACATTCCCGGCAAGGGCGGTGTACGTATCGAAGACACGGTTGTATTGACGGATGACGGCGCTAAAGTGCTGTGCGGCGTTAAAAAGCAACTGATGGAAATTGTTTAATTTTAAATAAACAGGAGGAGCATTTATGATTTCAACCAACGAATTTAAAACCAACGTAACTGTTACCATCGATGGCGACGCATGGCAGGTTGTAGAATTCCAGCATGTAAAACCGGGCAAAGGCGCAGCTTTTGTACGTGCTAAAATGCGCAACATGTGCACCGGTGCCGTTGTAGAACGTACCTTCAACGCAGGCGAACGTCTGCCGAAAGCACATATCGACCGCCGCGCAATGCAGTATCTGTATGAATCCGACGGCAACTATGTATTCATGGACAACGAAACCTACGAACAGTCCGAACTTACCAAAGAACAGCTTGGCAATGCCATCAACTTCCTTAAAGAAAATATGGATGCCAAAATCATGATTTACAACGGCCGCGTTATCGGCGTTGACCTGCCGAACACCGTTGAACTGACTGTTGTTAAAACCGACCCGGGCATCCGCGGCGATACGGCTACCGGCGGCAGCAAACCCGCAACCATGGATACCGGCTATGTTGTTAAAGTACCTCTGTTCATTAACGAAGGCGACGTACTCAACATTGATACCCGTACCGGCGAATACATTTCCCGCGCATAACTGAGCGCCAATTTAGCTGAGTCGCCAATTAGTGCCAAGCTAAAGCGCAGGCAATAATTGTGCCAGCGAAGTTATGCAAATTTTGCGATTGAATAATGAGCAAAATTTACGTACCACTATATATAAAATTTATAATTACGCAAAAGAGCTGAACTTTATGTTCAGCTCTTTTTTGTACATACAGCAAACTGTAAAAGTGCTTATAAGTTATAGTAATAAATTGCCGCTTATGCTATGATTAAATTATAAAAGGTTCGTTAAGCCATAATTAAACGGGTGGTGGCGTGTTATGGAAAAAATTAAAAGCATACTTCGTTTTTTGCCGGTGTTTATATTTATTGTTGCTGTAATTGCACTTTTTAACAGCTACGGAGATATGCAGAAGGTGCGCCCGGCTGATGAGTATAAGGATATGGGCGTTTACACGTTTTACCCGCAAAGGGTAATACCGCTGCAAAAAGAAACCAATTTTAGCGGCAAAATGAAAAGAAGAAACCCCACAACTACTGTTTATGCCGTAGATTACTGGACGGAAGAAAACAGTAAAAATAAACTGGCGGCATCAGCCGAAAAGATGCCGGAGTCTAAAAACTGGCGTGAAAAAATTGAACAGGGCAAAAAGTTAAGAGATAAGCTGCGTTTTGTGAATGAGTATAATTATATCCTTGAAAAAGGCGGCATTGAAAGCAGCGCCCAGCAAATTGTTGATGAAGGAAAACCTGTTGAACGCCGCGTGCTTTATATACCGGAAGAAAAATCATATATTACTGTTGAAAAAGATGTGACAGCAGAAGATTACGTAGACGAACAGATTGGTTACAACAAAAAAGTTGCTATGGCAGCACTTACCTGTATTGTGGCGTTTGCCGCATACTATGCCGTAAAATATTTTGCTAAGTCAAAATGATGCCATTAAAACGTTTTATAACTGCCGTTAAAACATAATTTTTATAAAAAACAACCGGAAGCATTATAGTGTGCCGCCGGTTGTTTTTGCTTATAGGTTTGTTTTATAAAGTTAGAAAGTGTACGTTGCCTGTACGTTAAAGTTGCCGCCCTGGCGTTCGCCGGTGTAGCCGCGCATATTAAGGTCAAAGCTCCACGGGCTGTCAGGTGTGGGCTGGTAGTTAAAGCCAACTTCCGCCATTACACTGCTGCCCTGCAAGCTCTGCGTGGGCGCTTTAAGCCCCTGTGCTGTCATATCAGCATCGCCGTTAAACTCGTATTCATAAGCTAAGCCATAATAAGTACTGAACTTATTTTCCTTGTTGCTGGTAATGCGTGCGCCAATACGCAGACGGTCGCTGTTAATGCTGTCAAACTCAAATTCGTCATTAGCAACCTTAAAGCTGTCGCCTTCGGTGTAGGTGTGGAAGAACTTACCGTATACATCAAGGTCGCTGCTTTCGCTCAGGCTGATGATTTTACCAATGCCAAGGTGTGCGCCGTAGTAAGCGCTTTCACTTTCGTAGCCGTAAAAATTGCCTGCACCGTCGCGCAATGCGTTATCCATATCGCTCTTTAACATACCTGCGCGGAGGCTTCCTTCGGTATAAACGCCGTTTTTATTTTCGTACCTTGCCGCAATGCCGCCGCCATTATAAACAAGGCTGCCGTCGCCGCGGAAAAACTCGTTGTTAAACTCATTGTAAGTACAGTAATTGCCGCTGCCGTTTTCGTAGAACACGCCCCAGCTGAACTCACTGCCGTTATCGAACTTGTCGGCATTGCCAACACCAACAATCGTGCTCCAGCCGTTAATTTTAATGTCGCTGTTCACGTCATACTTGCTGCGGTTGCCGTGTACGGCGGCAAAGGTTTTAACGCCGTAGTTGCTGTCGCGGCTGATGGTATCCAGGCTGTCACTGATTAAATCCGTACCCTGGTTTACAAACGCTGCCGCAACGGCGCGGTTTTCGGCGACGAGGTCGATTTGGTCAGTATGTTTAACTTTAGTTAAAGTGTATTTAACGCTGTTGCCGTCAGCAGCAACTTCTGCTGTTCCCGTTCCTTCAATTGCCACGCCTGCTGTAAAATTACTTAAAGCGTCAACTTTGCCTGTACCTGTGCCAATACCTAAATCTTTGCCGTCTATAATATACATACTTTCACCGGCATTAATTTCCGCACCGCCTGCAAAATTAAGGCTTTTAAGGTTGATGTTGGTATCAGCAAGCGCGCCATTTTCGCTATTTTCTTTAATATTTAAAACAGTACCGCCGCTGACCCAATTAATTTTGTTGAAGTCAATGTTGTTGAATTTATATACACCTTTAACACTGCCGCTCCATCCGTCAAGCGTTAAAGTTGTATTTTGAGGTGTAATTGGTTTATATGAGGAAAGGTTTCCTGGAGGTATATTAGTTGTACTCGTAAAAGCATATAAATTTGATGTGGAAACATCTGCATTGTCTCGTAAGATAATTTCACAATTACTCATATTAACAGAATAAATTGCCCATGTTGACCTTCTAAATAATATTACATCAGCATTGTTTATTTTTGTGTTGCCTTCTAAAACAATTTTAATGTTATTTACCGTTATATCATAACCATAAGACGATAAATCTGCCCCGACAACATCCCTACCGTCAACATCCTCACCGTTAACTGTAGTATCTTTAAGTGTAAGTGTTAAAAAGGTAGCAGATGTCGTATTGCAGGCAGCTTTATTGCCGATAATATATCCGTTAATTGTTGAACCGTTAATAGTAATATTATTGTTAGTTAAACTATATGATCTCACACCGCCACTTGGCTCCGGTAAACTAATACCGTAAAAATTTCCTAGCGTGCTGTTGGAAACGGTTATGTTATTGTTGTTATAATTATCTTTTGTATCTTTTGTATATTTGTAACCGTTAAAATCAGCATTCCTTTCGATATATTCATAACCATGGCTGGTAACTTTATTATCATCAACGGTTACATCAACGGCAAAAACTTCTGCCGAAGCAAATAAATTGACAGAACTCATTGCCAAAATTGATATTAAAATTTTGTTTTTTATAGTTTTACGCATAAAAAATCTCCTTCCATACTTGCTGTTTTGTTACGGGAGGAGATTTACGGAGAGAAATTACAGGTACGTAATTCCCCCCGTGCGAACACTTTTGTTTTTCTTAATTATACCATTGACGGAGATGTTTGTATATAAAACAGATTGATTTGTGTAAAGTTTGAGGGCAATTTTACCTTAAAGGATTTTTTGGGTTAGAGGGGTTTGCGGCTTTGTAGTTAGGTTATTATATTTTTATTTACATTTTTATTCATATTACTTTTTGTAGGCCAAAAAGTAACCAAAAAGCCTTCGCTCCTCAAAAAACTTAACGGCTCAGTATCAAATCAGTTTGCCACTTGCAGCGCCTGCGGAAACTCGCTTCGCTCAAACATCCTTCGGCAAATGCTGCAAGTGCCTTTTTACTTTAAGTTTTCGCCTGTTTTTTGAACGTCGCGCTTCGCCCAAATTCGTACTTTGGGCAAATTGTTATGAACAACAACAATGTTGCCGCAGGTTTTAAGATTAAAAAAATTATAAGTTCCATTTTTTATAATAAGCATTTGAGAAGTACGGTATAAATTCAAAATATACTAAATTAAGCAATTAAAAAGTACGGTTTAGGCCAGAGCGCGGCATTAAAAATTTAGCGGTATTTACTGAAAAGCAATAAAATTTTCCCGGTGTCTGAGCGAAGCGAGTTGCGTGGAAAATTTTATTGCTTTCGGCGTACCGCGTTTAAATTTTTTCAGCCGCGTGAGTTTTCTTTGGCTGAATCGCCAATTAGAAACAAGCTGTAAGCGAAGTTTATAATTGTGCCAGTGAAGCCAGGCAAATTTTACGACCGAACAGGAAGTAAAATTTACCCTCCAAAATTTCTTTGGTTACAAAGAATGAACATGAATAATAAAGAGAATTAAAGCATAAAAACTACATACAAAGATAAAGACAATGTTGAAAGTAACATGAATAAAAGAGTAAATAAAAATATAATAACGTAACTACAAAGACAAAAACAAAAATAAAAAAGAAAATTTACCTGAACCACTTTAGCAAATACCCATGCTGCTTTAACGCCTGTCTGCGCTGTTTATAATCCGGCATTACAGCCGCTACTCTCTGCCAAAAGGCAGGGCTGTGGTTCATGCAGCCGATATGGCACAGTTCGTGTACCACCACGTAATCTATCAGCGCGGGCGGCGCAAAAATAAGCCGCCACGAAAAATTCAGCACGTTCTGCGCACTGCACGAGCCCCATCTTGCCTGTGCTTCCGATACCTTTACCCCCAAAGGCTTTACGCCAATTACCGGCGCGTATTTATCAACGCGCCAGTAAAACAAATCCCTGGCAAAGCCGCGCAAAAACTTAATCAGCCCGGGGCGGCCCAGTTTTTTGCTGCAAATAAATTCGTCCGGCGCAAGCTGCGCATAGTTTTTTGCAGCGCCTGCAATAAATTTAATGCGCACGCTGTTGCCTGCTATCACCCACTCCGTGCCTTCTTTAAGTTCCGGCTCGCGCGGGGCAAGCTCTGTTTTTAACTCTATTTCGCACAGCTTGTTTTCAATCCAGCTGCGCTTTTCTTCGATAAATTTTTTTATCTCAGCCATAGGCATCCGCATGGGCGCGCGCACCACGCACCTGCCGCTGCCGTCTATTGTTATTGCCAAAGTGCGCCTGTTGCTGCGCACCAATTCGTACTGCATAAAATCCCCTCCGAAAATTATTATACAGCGTTTAAATCGGCGGCGCAAATTGCCTTGCAGCGCCTTTTGTTATATAATTTTTACAAACAATTACGGAGGGTTTCTGATGGATACCGCTTTAATTAAAGATTTTTTCGACTGCTGCCGTGATGCAAAAAAAATACTGGAACTTTTGCCGCCGCTGCCGCAGGGTTTAACACCGCGCCATATACAAATTATCGACACCATTTCCCAGCTTGAAGAAAAAAACGGGCTGGTTAAAATAAGCGACATCAGCACTGCGCTGCACGTAACGCGCCCAAGCATTACCCGGCTTGTATCAGAGCTTGCCGCCGCAGGGTATGCCCAAAAAGCCGGCAGCGCTACCGACGGACGCGTTACTTACGTTGCTCTTACAAATAAAGGTAAAAGCTGCTGCGATTTTTATGTTAAACGCTACCACAACTGGGTAAGCAGCCAGTTAACAGGCATTAAGCCCGATGACCTTATCTGCGCCGCTAAAACGATACGCAGCTTTTATGCAGCTTTAAAAAACAGCGAGCCGCCCAAACCCTAAATTGCAGCAGGCATTGACAATATACGTCAATGCCTATATAATTACCAATATAGTTACTTTAGGTAATTATTATGCGTAACTTTTGAGGTGACATAAATGCAAAAAGATAAACAATTAACGCCCAAGCTTGTAACGGCAATAATTTCTGCCGGTATTATGGCCTTTGCCGGAGTGGTTGCCGAAACCGCCATGAACATTACATTTCCGACGCTAATGCGTGAATTTGGCATTGGTACTGCCGCCGTGCAGTGGCTTACCACAGGTTATCTGCTGATGCTTGCCATAATTGTGCCTGCATCCGGCTGGCTGAAAAATAATTTCAGCCATAAGCGGCTTTTTATAGCGGCAGAAGCCTTTTTTGTAACCGGCACTGTGTTATGCTGTGCCGCACCAAGCTTTGCCCTGCTGCTTACCGGCCGCATAGTACAAGGGCTTGGCACAGGCATAGCCCTGCCGCTGATGTTTAACCTGGTTCTTGAAGAAGTGCCTGCTCAAAAAACCGGCTTTATGATGGGCGTTGCCTGCATGATAACTGCCATGGCACCGGTAGTGGGCCCTTTTGCAGGCGGGCTTATTATAACATTGTGGGGCTGGCGGCTTATTTTTGTTTTTATGCTGCCCTTGCTGCTGCTTTCGCTGATAGCCGGGCTTTTAACCGTACCTGCAAATCCGCAGCTTAAACACACCCGCTTTGAGTGGAGCAATTACCTTTTAATGGCTGTTGGTTTTGCACTGTTTATTACAGCCACTGCGCATACACAGGCAGGCTGGTTAAGTGCCGCGGTAACAGTTCCGCTTCTTATAAGCGCTGTGCTGCTTGCCTTATTTTACCGCCGCTCGCTTACAAGCCCTACGCCTGTAATAAATGTAAAAATTTTCCGCAGCAGCCGTTTTAACAGCGGTGCTGCCGCTATGGTTTTTATTTATTTTACGGTACTCGGTCTTGGCTTTTTAATTCCCAACTATGCCCAGCTTGTTTTCGGCGCCGATGCTTTCACCGCAGGCTGCCTGCTGCTGCCGGGCTGCATACTTGGTATTTTGGTAACGCCATCAGCCGGGCGCGTGCTTGACCGCTGCGGAGCCGCACTGCCGGTTTTGGGCGGCAGCATTTTAATGTTAGGCTCCGTTTCTGCCATGGCGTGGCTTACGCCCGATATCAGCAACACTTTATTTGCCGTGCTGTACACATTCTTTGCCTTTGGGCAGGCTGCTTCGATACCTACCGTTACGCTCTGCGCTATCCGCTGCCTATCAGCAGATGATTCTGCCTCCGGCAACGCCGTAATTAATACCTTGCAGCCGCTTTCCGGCGCCCTTGGCACTTCAATATGCGCCAGCATAGTTGCAGCAGCGCAAAACACATCTGCCGGAGCAGCAGGCACACAGACCGGCACCGCCCATGCGCTGGTGCTGCTTGCAGCATTTACAGCAATAATTTTATTTTGTAATTTATACCTTTTAAATGGCAAAAGCCATACAGTAAATACACCAAATTTATCTGTTCAAAAATAGCTCAATAACAACAAAAACGCCTGTATATTAATTACACAGGCGTTTTTATTTATTTGTTTCGTTTTAAATAAATATCAGGCAAAATAACTGCTGTTTCTTCAGTATCTTCTTTGCCCATCCATGCAACTATAAACCGTACTTCGGCAGCATAAGGCATATAACCTTTCTTCTGCAAATTTTGTATTTTTTCAAAAAATGCTTTGGAAAATTTTACAACAGGCATACTTTTCCCTTCAATTTGCGCGCAGAGATACATGCCGTTAATTAAAAGTTTACTGCCGCTGCGGAGTTTAAAAATAAACTGCTTTTTATTCTTAAAATAATCAAGGAACACATCTTTATGTGTCATCTGCAATGAAATTTCCAAGGGTTTACTATAAACAACTTTATCATAGCAATGCTCTACATCAGGTAAATTATATGCAGAAAATAATTTCGTATTGCTATGAATATACAGTTCATTTTTAGCCCTTGTCATGCCAACGTACAAAATGCGCTTTTCTTCATCAGTTGAAGCATTATTGCCGTTAAGCATCATGTAAACAGTATCAAACTCTCTGCCTTTGGCTTTATGGATAGTAGATACATACACAGCTTCTGTTTCGTCATCATAAAAATCTTCATAACTTGATTCTTTGATGAACTCCAACAAATCATTGTAATACTTATCCGGATTAACCGTTTCAAAATCACGGAGCATGTTTCTGCAAATTTCAAGGCAGCTGCTACCTGCATAAGTTTTAAATAACTTATCTGCCGCTTTTTCCCAAACCGTGTCAGAAATTTTAACGGCATGCGGAGCAGCATTTTCTATTTGTTTTAAAAAGTAACGTATTTCCGCCAAATTATAAAGGTAAAATCCGTCAATTGATTGTATAAGTTTAGCCCTGATACCCTTTTTCAGAAGCATTCCCAAAAGCTGTAATGCTTCATCATTGGTATTAGTCAGCACACAGCACCTGCCGTTGCCGCGTGTTTCTGCAATCTGCTTCACTACGGCTTCTTCCATGTTTCTGCCGCTATGGTGCGTAATAACAACTCTGCCTTTTTCTTTTTGCACAGAATGAATAAGCGAATTTTTCATCCTGTTATGTATCGTTGCCGCAAAAGCGTTGCCAAGTTCCACAATTGCCGGTTTACTGCGGTAATTTTCCACCATTTCATATCTCACGGCACCATAATCTTTTATTAAAGATTTCAGATATTCGGAATTTGAACCGCGGAATTCATAAATATTCTGGTCATCATCGCCTACCGCTATCACGCGCATATTGTCATTATTATCTATTAAAGCGCGTACCAGGTTAAATTCATTTTCGTCCATATCCTGCGCTTCATCAATTACAAGCACGCTTTTGCTGATTTTACTTCGTTCAACTTCGCCGCTGCGGATTAATTCCACGGCATTTTTTACAATATTGTCTGCGCCCTCAAGCCTGCCGATTTTTCCAAGAAGGTCAAAACAATATGAATGAAAAGTTTTTATTTCCACATAATTTGCTGCATTGCCTATTAATTCAACAAGGCGTTTTTTAAATTCCGTAGCCGCAGCTCTTGAAAATGTCAGCATTAAAAGCTGCTCCGATTTTACGGATTCCAATATTATCAGTGAAGCAAGTTTATGTACTAAAACTCGTGTTTTGCCGCTGCCCGGACCTGCTGCCACAACAATATACGGAGAATCGGCATCATTAATAATTTGCGACTGCACAGCAGATAAACCGTAAAATAATTGCCTGTATTTTTTAGGCGTAATGTTACGGTTTATTTCATTTTCACGTTCACCGGCAAAATATTTTTTAATGAACTTCTGAAAATCTATCTGAAAATAATCTTTTACAAATTGCAGTGCAGATTTATAATCACGCACCATCAAATTGGCATATTCACCTATAATATGAATCTGCTGAATTCTTTGTTTGTAAAATTCATCAAGATAACGGTAATCGGCAATTTTATACTTTATTTTATTATCCATTATGCAGCGTTCAATTTCCATACTGTTGTAAAGAACCAAAAAGCCGCCTTCAAGCCTTAACGCTTCTATTTTTGAAAGGTACAGCAATGCGTCCTCAACATCATGCAGAGATACTTCTTTAGCAGTTAAGTCCATTTGCTGATGTTCTTTATACGCATTAAACAACCCGACAAGCGAAAACTCTACCGGTTTCATTTCTTCACCGTCATAGACAGGCTTTGCTGCTTTGGAAAAAAGTTCTTTTAATACAAACCTGCAAATATCTATTCTGGTATCAATTTTATCTTTTAATTTTTCAACGCTGATAAGCGGCAGTATTTGCACTGCCTGTGCAGCTTTCCATTCATTTTTTTGAATGTACTATTTAATTGTATAGTAATAAATAAGCGTGCGGAAATTTTTTACGTTTGCCCCCGCCAGCCGCCGCTGCTCTGCCTGTTCGTTTAATTCTTTAAGGTTAAATTCGCACACATCGTCTTTTAGCTGTTCCACAAAAAATAATTCCAGTTTTGCAAAACGTTCAAGCAAATTGACAGCCCTGTTTTCTTTTTCGGTCGCCAAAATATAGGCAGACATATCCAGCGTATCGGCTAAAATGCCTTCACGCCGCATTAAATTAACGGCAGTAATTACTTCTTCTTTGGTCAAACCAAGAATATCGGCAAGATAATCGACACGCGATTCCGCATCGTCGTTACCGGCTTTGGCAATGCTTCTGCTTGAAATAAGCGACTTAACTATGCGTTTGGCATTTAAGCGCTGCGGTTCTGTAAAAAGCGGAGAAGCTTCTATACGCCTGGCAGCTTCATTCATATCACTTGCCAAAATACTTGTTGCGTATATGCGCGGCATATTTTTGCCGCGTTTAATATAACCAGCATTTTCAAGCGCAGAAATTGCTGTTTTTACTCTTGTTTCAACATCAGTAACGGAATTATCCCACCCTGCCTGCCGGGCAATTTCCAGTGCCGAGCAGCAAATGCGCGGACGAAGTTTTGTCATATCCTTAATGGCTTTCCATACCTGCTGTATCTCACTAATGCTGAGCTTGGTCTGGTTCAGCAAAATAAAATGCTTGTCCAAATCACTATCATTATAAAGAACATAGCAATCTGCCTGCATGGAAGGGTCGCGGCCGGCACGGCCGGCTTCCTGAACATAATCTTCCAGTGAACTTGATATGTCATAATGAACTACGAGTTTAACGTCTTTTTTATCAACGCCCATGCCAAAAGCAGACGTTGCTACAATTACCTGTATTTTATTAGTTATAAACGCTTCCTGATTGGCGATTTTATCAGCCGGGTCCATCTTACCGTTAAAAGGGCATGCCGGAAAACCGTCTTTTGAAAGACGCTCAGCCAATTCTCTTGTACGCCTTGTTCTGGAAACATAAACTATGGTAGGGCAATTTTTTTGTTCCAAAAGCCTGCGCAGAGCATTATATTTTTCTTCATCCGTTTCTTTATATAAAACCGTATACTGTAAATTTTCACGCGTTGCCGATGATGCGTAAAGAACAAGGTCCAAATCCAGAGTTTTCTTAAAATAATCGCAAATATCACT
>OMGQ01001226.1_pt1 | contig 15851 bp, 15 predicted proteins | sample 1646071 | NCBI WGS metagenome assembly OMGQ01 (sample SAMN05578585, study PRJEB25193) | human gut metagenome | biome: Human Microbiome; feature: human-associated habitat; material: feces | host: Homo sapiens | place: USA:Birmingham
TTTCTTTTGATTGATAACTCAATCAGCAACTTTATTAATATATCATATCGTCAATTAGATGTCAACAATTATTCTTAACTTTTTTGTCAAACCATCTCAGCAGCACTTAACTGCTTTGACAACGATAACTACTATACATGGGTTTTGATTCCCCGTCAACTGTTTTTTCTAAAAAAATTAAAAAGTATTCTCAAGATCATATAAACAGTTAAAAACTTCAATAGCAACTAGGTCAATATCATCAAAACGAAAACGTTCATAAGGTCGATATCGAACAAAGATAAATTCTTCTCTACTATGAATATAAGTTACATCGCATAATGGAATACCAAATTTTTTAAATGTCCGTTTCTGTCGATCTCTTGAATCATTGTTTTGCATGGCAATCAAACGTCTAATAATCACTAATAATTCTGATTCCTTCACAAGGATAATCCTCCTTCATACAAATAAAGGATCGTGTCTTCACACAATCCCTTTTTTCTATCTTTTAACTTTATCCGGCCTTATAAATACAGCTACAATTCCGGCGAACATTCCAAAGTAATATGTAAGTAGTCGCCATAAGATCATTGCTAAAACCAATTTTGTATTTGAGTGAATAAAACTTGCAAAGAGAACGGAAAAACTATACTCGGCTCCCCCCGCCCCTCCTGGAATTGGAAAAAGCGAAATAATCATAAAAATTAAAACGTGCAAGCTGAGCACCATCACAAAATTAATATGGTTAATTCCAAGTGCAAGCATAATAAAGTATGGGATTGCATAGTAAAAGAATAATTGAAAAATAGTTACTACGCAAACCTTAAGCAGCTTCTTATAATCTCGCTTCATTCGGAGACTCTCTTGGTAAAAAGTATCCACTTTTTCATTTAAGACGACTTTCATATGCTCATATCGGTTAGCCTTCATAAAAATGGCAGCTGGTTTGATAACGAGGTTCATTAGTTTCTTAGTAAAACTATACCAGTACATCACCATTAGCAATCCGACAATTACCGCTAAGTGAATCAAAAAGCCAAATATTACTAGTAATGAAAGAGCATGGAGTTTTTCCGCAATAAAATGAAAGCCAATTAACAAACTAATCAAAAAGTTAACAACAATCATTGCCTGGAATACAACAAACTTCATTAAAAGAACTGAACTTGCTAATCCCCCATCAACACCTGATTGAATCATTGCAACTAATTGCGCTGGCTGTCCCCCTGTTGAGAATGGAGTAATGCCATTAAATAGTTGTTCAATTAATGGTAATCGTAATGCATCCTTCCAGGTAAAGCCATCGTGACGATCATTCATAAATATCTTTACGACAACTGCTTCTAAGCCTAAATATAAACAAATACAGCCAAGTGCAACGAGCATCCATCCCCAATTAATGGCAGAAACATCCTGTAACAATAGGTGGATGTTTGAGTTACGTAATGAGTAGCCGAGAATTCCAATTCCAATAATTAGCATTATGCTTAATACTAACCAATTTCGTCTGCTCACTAAGCATCCCCCTTTCGCGCTTGTTCCTGATAAAACTTAGTCCAAACATCTGCCAAATGTTCTTTTGAGTATTCCTTAGCAGCTCGTTGGGCCTGATTTTGCCAATGTGCCAGTCGTGCAGGATCATTGCGTAATAATGTCAACTTCATTTGCATCTCATTGACATCTTTAGCAGGTTCATAATCCCCTTCAATAATAGAATGATAAAGGTCAAGATCGCGCAACATTACTGGTGTCCCGCAGCTAAAAGCTTCTAAGACAGACATTGGAAATAGTTCATTATATGAAGGTAAAAGAAATAGGTCAGCAAGATTGTTCAGTTCAGCAATCTTATCCCGCGAAACGATTCCTGTAAAATGTAAATTAGCTGGTGGATTATCTACTACCTTTTTTAATTCACTATAGCCATCAGTTAAACGACCAAAAGAGAATCCGCCAGCCCAAAAAAACTCAACGTCCGGATTTTGGCGAGCAAGACGGATAAAGTCGGGAACCCCTTTTCGTTCTTGAACCTGGCCGCTTCCTAATACCACAAATTTATCGGCAGCAATCCCATATTTTTTTCGGAGAGCAGTCCGCTTAACAGCCGAATATGGATGGAAACGATCATTATCAACAAAGTTAGGAATATAGGCAATCTTTTTTTCAGGAATCCCGTATGCTACTAACTGCTTGATAAAAGATGGATTTACAACTACTAACTGATCCATTCGTTTATAAAAGGCAATAATATAATGATAAAAAAGCCCGCGAAACGGTTGCGGGATTGTAAGACTTCCTTCTAGCGTCTCAGGAAGAAAATGCACATAGCCAATCTTTCGGCCCCGTTTTTTTGAAAAAGTTGACAAGTAAAAAAGCGGGTCGATTGTATGATAATGACTGATCTGACTCTTCCCATAACGGTTGATTTCAATTTCAAATTTGTCACTGCATTGGTTGCGCAACAAGTTAATTAATTCAAGGTAGGCGCTTCCTACTCCTTGTCCCGCAACCTTATCTGCAGATGAAAACATTGTTATTTTAATCATCATTAGCTCCTTGGGCGGTGAAAAAGACGATGTGATTTTTCAGCTTGATTAAGTTCATCATGGACGGCCATATCGTTTTGACAATCTTGGTAGAACTGAACAACCTTTTCAACAAAGACTTCTGCTGAGATTTCATGTAGCTTTTGTTGCCGTCTCAACCTTGATTCTGAGTTTTTTGGTTGGTTAAGGTAAAACAAGACGCCCTTAACCAAGTCGGCCCGCTTTTGAAAGCTAATGCCAATCGCTGGGTCATCAATCAATTGGTCAGTATATTCACTACGCATAACCACAATTGGCAAATCCGAGGCAAGGGCTTCATCATAAGTCAGTCCTTGTGATTCAGAATCCGAGGCTGAAACAAAAACATCTGCCATCTGGTAATAATGGTAAACTTCATCATTTGAAATCTCACCAGCAAAATTAATATTGTCATTAAGCTGCATTTCACGAACTTGACGCTCCAGAGTATGTCTTGCGGGACCATCCCCAACAATCAGCAACTGTGCATCAGGCTTGTGAGCAAGAATATCTGGCATTGCTTCTATTAATGAATGGATATTCTTTTCATACGCTAAACGACTAAGCGAAAGTAAAACTGGGGTCTCTTCACGATAGCCTAACTTTGCCCTTAAATTAGCTATTTCTTCTGCTGAATCGCGTTTACTATATACCCGTAAATTAATCCCAGTCGGAATAACACGAATTGGTGATTCAACATGATAACTGGTTAAAGTATCCAAAACACGGTCACTTGGAGCAATAATCCCAGAAATATTTTTTAAATAAAGATGAGCAAGCCGGGCAACATCATTTGGCTTAAGAATATGGCCATTCGCAATATAGTGGAGATAATCTTGATACATCGTATGGTAAGTATGGAGACAGGGAATATGCAAATGCTTGGCAACCGTCTTCCCCATAACTCCAAGTGCAAATTCAGTTTGATTATGAACTATATCTAATTGGAACTTTTTAGCAAGCTTGATAGCCCGAAATACGCCGCGCACCGCAATGCGACGATCAGAAAACGAAACAAAGGGAATGCTTGCAAAGCGGTATATCCCATTTTCAACGTCATCATGTTTCGCCTTAGGATCAGTTGTCGTAAAAATATATACATGATGTCCCTGAGCAATCAATTCATCACGAAGCGTCTTAATCGAAGTCGCCACGCCACTCACCTGAGGGAAATATGTATCTGTAAAAATACCAATATTCAACCTAACTGCTCCTTTTTCATCATAAGTTTTCTAGATAATAATTAGTCATAACTGCTATTATACTAAAGCATTCACTGAACCGCAAAACAGATTTAGGTTATTTTAAATCTTCCTTCTAATAGTGACAAGACTCAGAAAGGCTGATTAAAATTTCTTTACAAAATCTTTTAATAATGAGAATAAAAAATAACTCTCTTGACGGTGCGAACTATCAAGAAAGTTATTTTCATTTATTAAAGTTTTACCTGCGGAACATACTTTTCCACTAATTTTTGGACCGCCGCGGCAGTTTCAGCATGAATCGCTCGATGAACTAATGGTTGTAATTTGCGCGTATTCAACTGGTTAATTAAAGAGCGAACACGTAAAATCTGACTACTGCTCATTGAAAATTCATCAAGCCCCATTGCCATTAATAGAGGAACCGCATAAGGATTATTAGCCATCTCTCCACACATTCCGACCCACTTGCCTTCAGCATGCGCAGCTTCAATCACTTGCCGCACCATCCGTAAAACTGCCGGGTGAAGTTCTTGATATAGGTATGCTACTTGCTGATTTCCGCGATCAACAGCAAATAGGTACTGAATAAGGTCATTACTGCCAATGCTAAAAAAGTCAACATACTTCGCAAAATGTTCAGCCATAACCGCAACTGCTGGAATCTCTAGCATCATGCCAACTTCAATATTTTTAGCAACTTGAATACCTGCTTGCTCAAGCTTTTCTTTTTCATCGTCAAGAATTGCTCGCGCCGCTTGGAACTCTTCAATTGTTGCAATCATCGGAAACATAATGGCTAACCGTCCATAAACGGATGCACGAAGGAGGGCGCGCAATTGAGGACGTAATATTTCCGGGCGTGCCAATCCAATCCTGATGGCACGAAAACCTAGGTAAGGATTGTCCTCATGAGGAAGAGCAACCATCCCCAGCTTTTTATCGCCGCCAATGTCAAGCGTTCGGGCGACTACCCGCTGTTCATTCATCGCCGAAACAAATCTTTTGTAAGCATTAAATTGTTGCTCTTCTGTTGGCAATTCATCCTTGCTCATATAGAGAAATTCTGTTCTTAAAAGGCCAATCCCCTCGGCGCCATCTTCTTGAGCATCAATAACGTCAGCAAATGTTCCGACATTAGCTCCCACTTCAAAGCGGCGCCCATCAGCACTCACGGTTTGCTTATCTTTTAACGCTCCCCACTTTTGCTGCTCCTGGATAAATTTACCAGCTAACAAACGATAATGCTCAATCTCTTCATTCGTTGGATTGACAATCACTTTGCCATGAATCCCGTCAACAATCAGCAAGTCGCCATCGTGAATAATCGTAGTAGCATTCTTGACGCCGACGACAGCAGGCAAGGAAAGGGTCTTACTCATAATCGTAAAATGAGAGGTCCGCCCCCCATTAGTTGTAACAATCCCTGCAACATATCGTTTATCAAATTGAGCGGTATCAGTAGGCGTAATATTATTAGCCACAAAGATTGCCCGGTGGTCTAAAAGCCCTGGGTCTGGTAGGGAAACATTCAATAGGTGACTCAAGACTCGTTTGGTCACATCACGTAAGGCAGTTGCCCGCGCATATAAATACTCATTATCGTTCTTGCGCTCAAAAACACTTAAATAATAATCTTCAACGCGTTTAACAGCCCACTCCGCAGTATCATGATGGCTATTAATACGGTCAATAATCTTCTTTTGTAAAGTCGGATCGTCTAAAATCGCAATCTGGGTATCAATAATCGTCACTGCCCGCTGGCCTAGCAACTCATGGGCATGCTTAGATAAATGCTGAAGTTCGGTCTTGCTTAACGCAAAAGAATCATGAAGCCGGGCGACCTCATGATTCTCATCAGCTGTATGCTGTTTTTTTATAGATAGATCTGACTCTACTAACAGGTGTGCCGGAGCAATCGTAATACCACTACTAGCGGCAAGTCCGGTTAGTAGTATAGACATTAGTCAGTCAATCCTTCCTTCTTCATAGTTTCAGCAACGGTGTCCAAAGCTTCTTTTTCGTCGTCACCATTAGCAGTAATAGTAACCTTAGCGTTTTGACCAACACCAAGGGACATTACACCCATGATTGACTTCAAGTTTACACTCTTACCTTCGTATGAAAGAGTAATGTCAGATGAAAACTTTGAAGCAGCTTGTACCAAAATAGTAGCTGGACGAGCATGAATACCAGTTTCAGAAGTAATTGTAAATTCACGTTTTTCCATATTAATCAGTCTCCTTCGAGCAGATATAATTAATTTATTATCAGTAGCTTTACCACTGATACACCTCGATAATTACATTTTAGCAATTGTAAGCGTTAAATACAAGGCTACATCTTGCGATTTATCGCTCTCTTAATTGATAAATAACTTTACCGCCTCGTTGCGCTTCGCCTTCAATTTGCGAACGATATGCATACGAGTGAAAAATCGGTTGAAATTGCTGAAAATTCTCAGGGGTAATTACAAAATGATCAATCTTTTTATTTCGCAAGTCATCCAACAATTGCTCAAAATTTTCTTCTGCCATTCAATCACCTCAACATAAAATTTTATTTTCTTATTATACACGAAATTACTTTCATCTTTCTATTTTAGCATTCATGGCTAAAGAGTGCTAAAATCAAAGTAAGCTGTTTTCGGCATTCCTAAGTAACTTAGCTACGCGGAAAATCGCTCTTTATTTAAGAAAATATTTAAGTTTTATAGCTTGCTTTGCGATAAAAAGTAAGTATAATATTAATCAATGGTCAAGAAAGGTCAAAACATTTCTTGATGAAATTATTTAGGAGGTATTAAATTCAGATGCAATGTCAATACTGTCATCAAAATCCAGCCACAATTCATCTTCAAATGAATTTTAATGGGCAACGGATTCAAATAGACCTCTGCCAAAATTGTTATCAAAAATTACAAAATCTACAAACAGATATGATGAATGGAGGTAACGGAATGAATAATTTCGGTTTTGGAAGCCTCGAAGACTTCATGAACGCAATGAACAATATGCAAAGTCAAGCTGCCGGTACTAATGGTCAAAACATGAACGGCCAATCCCAACGACAAGGTGGCGGACGAAATGGAAAAGGAATCCTTGGTCAATATGGGATCAACCTTACTGATCTCGCTCGCCAAGGTAAAATTGACCCAGTCATCGGGCGCGACAATGAAATTAAACGAGTTATTGAAATTTTAAACCGTCGAACCAAGAATAACCCAGTCTTGATTGGTGAAGCTGGAGTTGGTAAGACCGCGGTTGTTGAAGGTTTAGCTCAAGCAATCGTTAGCGGCCAAGTTCCCGAAAAGCTTGCTAACAAGGAAATCATCCGGCTCGATGTTGTTTCCTTAGTTCAAGGTACGGGAATTCGGGGCCAATTTGAAAAGCGGATGCAACAATTAATGGAAGAAGTTCGTAAGAATAAGAACATCATCCTCTTTATTGACGAAATCCATGAAATCATGGGTGCGGGAAATGCTGAAGGCGGAATGGACGCTGGAAATGTTCTTAAACCCGCCCTTGCCCGCGGTGACTTCCAATTAGTTGGTGCCACTACTCTTAATGAGTACCGGAAGATCGAAAAGGATGCTGCTCTTGCACGGCGATTCCAACCAGTTGAAGTTGATGAACCATCCGTTGAAGAAACAATCCGCATCTTAAACGGGATCAAAAGTCGTTATCAAGATTACCACCACGTTAAGTACACAGATGACGCAATTGTAGCAGCTGCTAAACTTTCTGACCGCTACATTCAAGATCGTTACTTGCCTGACAAAGCTATCGACTTACTTGATGAAGCGGGATCAAAGAAGAACTTAACGCTTAAAAATGTGGATCCAAATGCAATCGAAAATGAAATCCACACAGCTGAAGCACACAAGCAACAAGCAGCTGATAACCAAGACTATGAAAAGGCAGCTTTCTACCGCGATCAAGTTGCTAAGCTTGAAAAGGCAAAGAAGGAAGCCGAAGAAAACCATACTGAAGATTCTGCAACTGTTACCGTTAAGGATATGCAGAGAATCGTTGAAGAACGGACAAATATTCCAGTTGGTGACCTGCAAAAGCAAGAAGAAAATCAACTTCGCGACCTTGATAAGAAGCTTGATGAACATGTTATTGGCCAAGCCCAAGCAGTGGATAAGGTTGCTCGTGCCATTCGTCGTAACCGGATCGGTTTGAACAAGTCTGGTCGGCCAATTGGTAGTTTCCTCTTTGTTGGTCCTACGGGGGTTGGTAAGACTGAAACCGCTAAGCAACTTGCCCTCCAATTGTTTGGTTCTAAAGATGCTATGATTCGGTTCGATATGTCTGAATACATGGACAAGACCTCTACTTCTAAATTAATCGGGGCTGCTCCTGGTTATGTTGGTTACGAAGAAGCTGGTCAGTTGACTGAACAAGTACGGCGGCACCCTTATAGCTTGATCTTACTTGATGAAGTTGAAAAGGCGCACCCAGATGTTATGCACATGTTCTTACAAATTCTGGATGATGGTCGTTTAACTGATTCTCAAGGGCGCACTGTTAGCTTCAAGGATACAATCATTATCATGACATCTAATGCCGGAACTGGTGATTCAGAAGCAAGCGTTGGTTTTGGTGCTGAGTCTAATGGTAGTACTCATTCCATCATTGACAAGTTGACAAACTACTTCAAGCCAGAATTCTTAAACCGGTTTGATGACATTGTTCAATTCAATGCCCTCTCTAAGGATGACTTGATGAAGATCGTTAACTTAATGATTGATGATGTTAATAACATGCTTGCTGATAAGAACTTGCATATCGAAGTCATTAACAATGTTGAAGAAAAATTAGTTGACATGGGATTTGATCCAAAGATGGGTGCTCGTCCTCTTCGTCGGGTAATCCAAGAACAAATCGAAGACCGGATTGCTGATTACGTTCTTGATCACAGTGACGCTCATAAATTAGTTGCTAAACTTGATGATAATGGTGACATTGTTGTCGAAGAAACTGAAGAAGTACCAACAATTGCTAAAAAATAACTGAGTAAAAAAACGAGGCTGAATTTTTCAACCTCGTTTTTTTATTACGCTCAATTTACTTCCAAACGACGGCGGACTTCCAATACCGGAAGAGCAACCATCGGGACAATAATAATTGCCAATATCAATTCTGCGAGCCCATTAGTCGCCATGACTGTTTCTAAAGCAATTAATAAATGATTAACATTTACCCCATAAGTTTGCGCAACTGCTGGAGTACGATAAAATAGATAAATAAAGCCTAATACCAAGCCAGTATTAGTAAGGGTTCCTACTATTGCAGCACTTACCGCGGCGATATATTTTGCTTTGACCAAACGACACATAAGAATAAAAGTATATCCTGCTAAAATCCCAATCATAATGCGCGGGACAACGGAAACAAGCGGGTTAACAAAAACTAAGGGAGCCAGCGGACTACTTGGTGCCACAAATGCTCGCACCCAAGTCAGGAGCCCCCAAATACCACCAATAATTGCGCCATCAACGGGACCCAACACAATTGCCGCAATAATGACTGTTACATGAAGGGTCGTAATACTAAGCGGTCCTAGCGGAATGTTACCAAAAAATGGGACAAAATCTTGTAAGAGAATAATTGCGATAAAGATTGCTAATGTCGTATTGTGCCTAATTTGTTGGTGCCGAGTTTTTGCCATTTTTCTTCTCCTAAATAAATTTGAATAGGCTTATTGTAATAAAAAAATCACCTATTCGCAATTCTCAAGAGAAATATGGTCGTTCCTTATCGTGTCAGCTACTAAAAAGCGCTATAATAATAGAGAATTAAGGTTACGGAGTGTTAATAATGATTGACAAGTTTAAAACAGGAAATCCTATCTGGGTTTACTATAATGATATTGATTCAGGAGCAAACCTTACCGTCCCGCAATTATTACGCGGATTCATCGGTCAAGAATACCAAATTGAACAAAAGCAATTTCCTAATTACCGATATGTAAAAACTGAAGGTGAAACTAAGGGAACATTTGATATGCGGCAACGAATTGTACACCTTTTTTATCGGAAACAGAATTGGGGAGAGGTCCAATCGATTGAAATGTACCTCCACCTCGATGCTCCGACACAGGTATTTGATACAGCTGGTGGAATGCCAGTCGGTGCCCCCCTTCCTGCTGATATTACAGTTAAATCTTTCCACCGGGTTGCGACTAAGAATGGTCAGTTTTGGTATGAAATCGGCGCTGACCAATGGATTAAGTACGATCAAATGCACGTTGTTGATAATCCATTCAACCAGGATATCCGGAAAGAAAAGTCAAAACTCATTAATAATTTAACGGTAATTCCCTTGAAGAATGTGCAGGCCAAAGTCGATTATCTCCATAATAAGTCAATCAATGTTTATGATGCGCCTTATGGAAATAAAGTGGCAGAGATTCCAAACGGCGAAACAATTACCCTAATTGGAAAATTAAACGATAATGATGAGATTACCTGGTACCAAGTGGGCCGCAAGAAATATATTACTAGTAACTACATTCAAATTGAATATCCAGAAGATGATGAATAAAAAAGCGAGAGGTTGAGAAAAAGCAAAAAGTTTTTTCTCAACCTCTCCTATTTTTACAAACAATAGCAAGATAACGTGGAACTAGCTTCGCATCACCACAAGGCTCAAGGCTAATTCTCACTTACTTTTATTAATCCCGTCGTAATTGAATTTTATTATTAAAGAAACGCGCTAAAGCATAAACGATGATTAAGTAAATAACTAAGATTACCCAACCAGTAACGTTTGAGATTATTATTGATTTAAAGACACCGCTAGCAGAAAGCGCTGGGATTAAGCCAACCAGTGAATAGGCTAACATCATCAATAATACTAAGCACGCCATGGGAAGCCCAATTCCTACAATCCATTTCCACCGACGATTTAATAAGGCAAAACCATTACCAATTGCCATCATCGTTAAAGAAAGACCGAAATACCATAAAAGACTATGCCAAGCAGAAGCAAGATCAAACGGTGTATTCATTAAACCCACAAGTTGGGCAATAAACCAAACTACTAATGTCATTAGGAAAAGAGATAAGATTCGTCCTTGCCATAGTGTTTTACGAGAAATACCGTTTTGAATTGCCCATTTAAAGTCAGTATAAGGAGTTACAAGGAAAATCGCCATTAAAAGCACGCTTAAGATTGATGAAGCAATGCTTGGAAGGGCTCGGAGGCTAACCAAAAAAGATTCAAGGTTGTGTGAAATAATTAATCCAAGCAAGTAGGTTATTAATGCAATTCCCAGCCCCCAACCTAAAGCAATTCCTGTAGCGTGACCCGCTTGTTGAAACATGGTTGAAATAACAAGGTTTCTCTTTTGATTTTCCATTAGTATTCTCCCCCATTCGTTAAGTAAATGAATAAATGCTGCAAATCATAATGGCCAATCTTAACTTGATCAGGAATCACACGCTGTTCATCTAAGCGATCAAGTAAGTAGGCAGTCTTAATATTACCCATCATTTCTGTTTTAAGGACTTTTAAGCCTGCAGTATACTCATCAACCATTTTTTCTGGGCCACTAATTGCATAAGCCTTAGCTAATAAACCTTCTGTATCTTCATTAATAATGATGCGGTGTTGATCCATGATGAGGACATGTTCGACTAATTGCTGATTTTCTTCAATTAAGTGGGTTGATAAGACAAAAGTGCGTGGCCGTTCTTGATAAGTCTTAACTAATTCTTTATAGAAGCTATCACGGTGATTAGCATCTAAACCTAAAATCGGTTCATCTAATAGAACATAATCGGCATTGACTGCTAAGGCGACGATTAGCTTGGAGGCCGTCCGTTGCCCCGTCGATAAGTTAGTAATCTTCATCCGGTCATTCAAGCCGAATACCTTGAGGAGACGGTGGGCTAAGTCATAGTCAAAGTTATTATAAGCGGCATCCGCTAAGTCAAAGGTTTGACTTATCTTCATGTGACGCGGATAAAGATTAATTTCACTCATCAAAAAGATCTTGCTGAGAAGGTCATCATTGTTATTAACATCTTCATTACCAATTTGTACTTCCCCGCTCGTTGGAAAAATCCGGTTGCTCATAATATTAAGAAGAGTCGTCTTCCCAGCCCCATTCCGGCCAAGGAGACCATAAATTTTAGCAGGTTCTAGGGTAAATGAAATATTATCCAATACTGTTTGGCGATGATACTTTTTGACAATATTTTTAACTATTAATTGATCCATCATTCTCACCTCGTTCGATTAAGTCTAATAAATGCTGTTTGGTAATTCCAAGCTTACCCGCTTCAACTAGTAAACTCTTTACATAGTCGTTATAAAAACTTTCTTTACGTTGTTCCATAATTTTTTGTTGTGCACCTTTTTTTACAAACATTCCGAGCCCACGTCGCTTTTCTAAGAGGCCTTTATTAACCAAAATATTCATCCCCTTAAGAACTGTCGCAGGATTGATATGCAATTGCTGAGAAAGCTGGGTCGTTGACGGTACCTGCGAACCTTCATCAAAGCCCCCAGAGAAAATCATCTCTTCAAGCTGGTCAGCAATTTGCTGATAGAGCGGCGTTGAATCATTAAAGTCGAAATTCATAAGTGCACCTCCTTTTTTGTTTAACACTTCATTACTTATGTAACTAAGTATATATGAAAATGATAGATTTGGCAAGAGGGTAAAAGAAAAAACTTCCTGCTCGGCTGAGGAGGAAGTTTTTTGAAGTTAAACATAGTTTTTACTAGAACGAGCTATTGATTCAATAATATTAACACCAACACTCATTGGCAAATTATTGTCGGTCAGAACAGTAATCGAGTAGCCATTATTTTCTTGAGGAATAAATCCAATACTGTTTACATACCAAGTCCAAGGAGCGGAAAAAGCTGACCACCCATTTTTAAGATAGTACTGTGAACTACCAGCTGAAATTCCCCAACGTTGATCACCACTCACAGACCCCATTAAACTTTTAATGTAAGCTCGTGACTGATCATTTAAGTATGATGAATGTGGCTTAATAAAGATCTCGTTTAATAGCTTCAATTGATCAGTTGCAGTGGTCAGAGTACGAGCCCAGTGATTCCCTTGACCAGGGGTAGTTTGAGTCATGTCAAGTGCAGAGTAAATGGCTTGCATATTACTTGTCCCACCAAGATATCCGTCCACAAGTATATCAGCTGCATTGTTATCACTATTTTGAATCATCTTTCTTGCAAGTTCTTGTTGATAACTGTTTAAATTACCGTTCGTATTGTGAAGAAGTTGAGCAAGTATAGCCACCTTAACGATACTTGCCGTTGGGAGACGATATCCCGGTACGCTAGCATATTCATGCATCGCCCCATATTTTTGTGATTGAAGAGCAATTAAAATATGATGGTTGTTAGCATATCCATTAATTATTGTTTTCCACTGTCTTACCAATGGATCTTCTTGCATGATTCCGGAATTATCAAAATAATGACTCTCACCATTAAACGAAAAATACTGATTAGTTGCTTTGAGATATGTTACTGGATCAAAATAATATGTTGATCCCATCCAATCATACAAGCCACTGACAATGCGACCATCATTGCCAAACATATACCAATCTCCCCATTGGGACTGAACATAATTGTGATCTACGCGAAGATAAGTGGTTGGGTCAAAATAATAGTATGTTCCGGCCCACTGATGGACTTTTGTAGCAATTCGCCCATCTTGACCAAACATGTACCATAGTCCCCATTGTGATTGAACATAATTATTGTCTACACGGAGATAAGTTGAAGGATCAAAATAATAATATGTTCCGGCCCACTGATAAACTTTTGTAGCAATTCGACCGTCTTGACCAAACATGTACCATAGTCCCCATTGCGATTGAACATAGTTATTATCAACACGGAGATAAGTCGAAGGATCAAAATAATAATATGTTCCGGCCCATTGCTGAACACCCGAAAGGACAGTACCATTTTCCACTAAATACCAATTGTTACCCTGACCATTGATTGTTGGCAGGTTAACGTAATCCCGTCCTTGAGTAGTTTGACCATTAGTATAGTAAGTCCATTGTTTAGTACTTTGATCTTGATGCCATCCATTTAATTGCGTTTGGTCCTTAGTATCGTTAGCTTGTGGTTGAACTGAAAGCGGAGAAGTATCATTTTGTGGTTCATTTTTTGGATTATTTTGCGATTGTGACGTTGCAGTCTCAGCAATCTTTTCAGAATTTGTTTGCATTTGAGCATTATTTGTATTGCTTTCTGCTACTACTGAAGATTGTGGCATGTTACTTACTGGTGTTTGTTCATCAGCATTAGCCTTTTGAGCTAATCCAAAAGTAATGATTCCAAAAGAAAGGGCGAGTACACACCAACGTTTTCCTTGCTTGTAAAGTTTATATCGCTTTTTAAATTCCATGATCAACCTCTTAATAAACTACTACAGCAAACCGTTTAATATTATAAGCACTTTCGAAGTTTTGTGCTGATACCCAATATGAACCACCAGCAGGATCTTCTACATGATATTGTCCGTTTCTATAACCATCAACCGTCATAACATGACTATTATTGACACCTGTTCCCCACCAATAACGGCCATACTGAGGAGCAGCCCAGTGCATAGTTACATACACAACAACTGGGTTACCGTTAATTAATTGTTGACGAATTTGCACAGGTGTCGAACCAGAAATATTTTGGACTTTACCAAAATTTGATCCCCACTTAGCTAACGGTGCAGGATAAATTGATTGGAAGGTCCCTGGAGTAACATTTTGATAACCTCCCCCAAATCCTTCGTTTGGATTACCATTTTTTGAAATTGGCATCGTCTTAATGAAAGACTGAATATCATAGTTTTGCGCATATCCCTTACCGTGAAGTGCTTCTAATAACGATGTTGCTTCACAAGCCATGTCACCTACTTGGTATTGGTTAATGTATGGTGCATTTAAATTAACTCCTGTGATAATTCCACTAGGATCAACAAAATAATTAGCGTGACCTAATGTAAAATCATGTTCAGCCTTTAAATAAGTAGTTGGGTCAAAGTAGTATGTTGATCCCATCCAGTCATATAAACCACTGACAATGCGACCATCATTGCCAAACATGTACCAGTCACCCCATTGCGATTGAACATAATTATGATTTACACGAAGATAAGTCGATGGATCAAAATAGTAGTATGTTCCGGCCCATTGGTAAACTTTTGTAGCAATCCGTCCATCTTGACCAAACATGTACCATAGTCCCCACTGCGATTGAACATAATTATTGTCTACACGTAAGTAAGTTTGTGGATCAAAATAATAATATGTTCCAGCCCACTGATAGACTTTTGTAGCAATTCGTCCATCTTGACCAAACATGTACCAATCGCCCCATTGTGATTGAACATAATTATTGTCTACACGGAGATAGGTTTGCGGATCAAAATAGTAATACGTGCCTGCCCATTGTTGAACACCCGAAAGGACAGTACCGTTCTCCACTAAGTACCAATTGTTACCCTGGCCATTGATTGTTGGTAAGTTAACATAGTTCCGTCCTTGGGCAGTTTGACCATTGGTATAGTAAGTCCATTGTTTAGTATTCTGGTCTTGATGCCATCCATTTAATTGCTCTAGTGGCTTACTCTCATCGCCACTAGCTTTAGGTTGTACTACCTTTTCTGGTTGAGCAAGTGGTTGATCATCAGATTCTTTGTTTAGCGTACCCTTACTATCATCAGTTTCTCCAGTTGTTTCTTTATTTTCCTGAGTAAGCACATTTACATCAGAACCTTGAGCCATTTGAGATGATGGGGTTGCACTATTATCAATTGTCGTCTGAACATCATCCGCATTAGCAACTCCCATTAATCCTAATGAAACAATTGCACAAGAAAGTGCCATCACACACCAGTTTTTTCCCTTTTTATAAAGTTTATAGTGCTTCTTAAAATTCATGCTATTATCTCCCAATATTATTTTACTGATTCATCATACCGTTAATTAATACTATTAACAATAGAATTTCAGTTTTTGAAATTTTATTTCATTTGATAGAAAGTAAACAATCCTAAATTTCAAGAATAAGTTAGCCACTGGACTCAAATAAATAATACTGACCAA
>OMGQ01001230.1_pt1 | contig 15778 bp, 31 predicted proteins | sample 1646071 | NCBI WGS metagenome assembly OMGQ01 (sample SAMN05578585, study PRJEB25193) | human gut metagenome | biome: Human Microbiome; feature: human-associated habitat; material: feces | host: Homo sapiens | place: USA:Birmingham
ATCTCTCCATGTCAATCCTCCAATTTCATGTAGCAGCCCCAAAAGGTCCCCATTTTCTTTCCACTGTGATGCCCAAACAGTGGTTTTTCTCCAATAGCTTTCCATACCTTTTCAGCGGCAATGTCATATTCAGACCATTTGAAAATAAGTACGCCGTCCGGCTTCAGCACCCGCATGCATTCGCGAAACCCGTCGTGGAGCATTTGCGGCCAGTTTTCATCTAATTTCCCATACTTTTTGACAAGCCACGCGGTTTCCTTTGCGCCAGTCAGATGAGGCGGATCGAAAACTACCAGCGGAAAAGAGTTATCAGGAAAAGGCAGGTCTGTAAAGTCGCATATAACATCCGGGTTAATATTCAGCGAACAATTGCCTGCATTTTTCCACAAGTGGTGATATTCCTCTTTGCGTTTATCGCAAAAAACAGCCAGCGGATTCTGCTTATCAAACCACATCGTGCGCGCTCCGCACGTTACATCCAGTATCTTTTTTTCAGCCATATTTAATTTCCCTCCTACCATCTGCGACCATCAACAGGTTCAAAGCGATTCTGGTCGAGCCAATAATGCGGGCATTCTCGTAATCCGTACAAATAGGCCAGACACGCTTTTCCTACATTCGCATTCCCGCAGCCAATGCCTCCGCCATACAGGCATGTGGAGCAATTCCGCGGAACTTTTTTTACTTCACGTACTTCTATTTCTCGCATTGTGAACCCTCCCGGCGCTGGCCCCAACTGCAAAAATCGTCTGGATTTTCTCTGTCCATATGATGAGAACACCATTCTAATCGAGGTTTGTTATAGTTTCGGCACTCCCGGCAGTAGCACGCGCCTGCCGCGTGCACCGGGTCGATGGTTGGGGCGTCCTCTATGTCTCCGACATCTACCACTTGCACATATCCGCACTGTGTATCTGCTTCCCATGCTTTTTCCAGCAGCGCCTTTCGGCTTATCAAATCGTCCATTACAGTCCTCCCCTTTAAAAACCACAATCATACTTGGAAACGGCGCACTATTTGTGCTTCCGCCAAACTTTAATCTCCCGCGAATAAATCTGATTTCGGCATATCCATATATGTATGTGTGAAATGCCTTTGTGTCCGTACGCGCTGGTAGCAGCATAACGCAAGTCGTATCCGTTTTTTGTGATTCCTCAAAACATTTTTTAATCCACGCCTCTTGTCCCGGTGCACCTTTTTTCCTCGAGAGTATGGCGGGTTACAGAAAACCGTTTCCCCCTTCCAGTCCTGCTCAAGCCCGTTTTCTGCTTTTGTATAATACTTGCGGCACTTTGCGTTTTCAGCTGTGCAACACGGGTCAAGCGTAAAATGAAACTCGTCATCAAGCTGGTTAAACAGCCATTGAGGTGTCTCCCAATCGTCTTTTCCTGTGCTAAAATGCACTTTATCCATTTCTCTACCACCTACTAATTTTCACATCGGCTCTACGCCCATCTTTTCATATGCAACCGCTATAGCGTGCCGCATCTCATCTGTAAACGTATCTCTTCCGCCCTGTGCAAGGATCTCCAGCAGCTCCTGCCGCATCCGCGTATAAAATGCTCCGACCTCTCGCTCGTCAAGTTCAAGCTCTATCGCGGCGTTGTAATGCGCCAGCGCCATGGCTTCGCACACAGCGTCGATTCCTTCACGGATGCCGTTGTTTTTCGCACGGGCAAGCGTAAGTGCAAGGTTTTTGCTCAATGTTTTCCGGCCTCCCATTCCCGATAAATCTCCATGTAGTCGTCCATCCGCATTGTAACCAGCCACTGGCAGTTATTTCGTCGGTGCATCACCACGGGAAGCATCCCGTCCGGTGCGTCATGCTCGGCCTGCGCCATAGCGGCGTACAGGTCAAGCCTTTCCACACGCTTGCACTCGATGTGCAGCCCCGGCAGGCCTACAACGTCGGCATCGCCGTTCACACCGCAATACTGCTGCCCTCGTCTGGCATCATATCCGTGCCGCCGAAGTTCTCCGGCCAGCTCTCGCTCTCCGCGTTTCCCTTTTTCACGGCTGTTCATGGTGTAGTTCCTTTTCTAATGCGTTCAGCTCTGTTTTTGTGTAGTTGATAAAAAACTGAGCCTTTTCAATCGCAGTCAGAAGCACGTCAATACGCCGCTCCAGTTCTTTTTCGCTCATTCGCTCCTCCTGTTATCAACCGGGATATAATTGTGGTACTGCGGCTGCCAGTGGAATTGCATTCTTCCCATTCCTCCGTGGCGGTTTTTTGCGATGATCGCATCCACTTCCCACGCATCATCCCCGCTTAAAAAATCTTCTGTTTTCTTCGGACGCATAAAAATCACACCATCCGCGTCCGCTTCAATGTCGCTTCCGCCCTTTAAATCCGAAAGCGTAGGTTCTTTCTGTCTGTCCACTGCTCGTCCCATCTGTACCAATGCCACAATTGCAACATTGTGCTTTTGCGCCATGGCCTTGAGCGAGTGCGTGATCTCGCCTGTTATCTGCCACAAAGGTTTTTTTCCAGTATCGTCTCCGCGCATCAATCCCAGGTAGTCGATAAACATTGCGTCCGGCTTGCTTGAAGCAAGCTTTGCCTCCACATCCTCGGCGGATATTCCGGGCGTATCGTCCATCACAAGGTGCAAATCTCCCATTCGGTCTACAGCAATGCCGATGCGTTTCTGCGCGTTTTCGTCAATGTCGTGATCCCGAAAGCGTGTGGAATTTATCATGCATACCCGAGAAAGTATGCGGTGCACAAGCTGCTCCTTTGTCATTTCAAGGCTTCTGTAATCCACGCGATAGCGCTTTGCAAGCTGCACGGCCAGATGCATGGAAAAATCTGTTTTGCCGTCTCCCGGACGCGCCGCAATTATGTACAGGCATCCTCGCTGTAAACCTCCCAGCACGTCGTTGAATTGTTTCCAATCGGTTTTCAGCGACGTATCGGGCCGGAATAAGTTTTTATATGCCTCCGTCACAGCCTCCAAAAATGTTTGCTCCGATGTGCTGTGTACGTGCTGCATGATGTCACGCTGCTGCGCTGCAATCCGTTCAAGCTCCGCCGTCATTTCGTCGGCGGTTTGCCCGCTGATGGCAAGGCTCTGTAAATCCGTCACCAATGTGCGTTCCCGCCATGCGTCCAGTACAAGCGCCGAATATTGCGGGAACGTGCCAATGCGCGGCGTAATACTTGCGCATTCTCGGATTATCCCGTCATACTCTGCGCCAAGCTTAGAAACCACCGTCACCGCGTCCACAGGCATTCCCGCCTTTTTCAGCTTCAGCATGCAGGAAAATATCCGTGCCAGCGGCTCCGCCTCAAACATCTTCGGTGCAAGCATCGTTCTCGCCTTATTCAGTAACGCGGGGTCCATCATCAGGCAGCCAATGACGCTCTGTTCTGCCCCGAGCATTTAAAACAACTCCTCTGCCGTCATATCCGGCGTGATCTCCCGTCCCACGTCCGGCTTGATAACGCGCGGTTCCGATGTGCGTTTAACAGGCTTGCCGTCTTTCCTCCACCAGTTCAGAATCGTGGCATAGTGGCTTTTGTAACGGTGCCCGGTTTGTGCAAGATAGGCAGATAACCGCTCGATATACTCCGATGCGCCAATATCGCCCAAGCTGTCCACCAGCTTCTCATGCTCTTGCCCGTCGAGCAGCACGTTTTCAAACTCGCCAAATTTCTTTTTGGATATCTCGATAGTGATATCTTTTTTATTTCTTGATTTCTTGACTTCTTGATTTCTTAATATAAGGGTCTGTGTTACTTCTGTGTTAGCACTGTGTTGGTCGCGTGTTACCTGATTGTTAGTTTCCGTGTTGGCTCCTTGGTACTCGATATAGTTTTTTATTGTAAACACGCTGAATTTCCCGTGTGTGCACTGTGTTATTTCCTGTGTTGATTTTAAATGATTTATCGCTGTTCGCACGGACTGCACTGAAATACCTGTTTGCAAGGAAATTTCGCGTATCGATGTTACTGCCTGTCCGACTTCCAACTCAATCCCACGGTAAAAACACGCCTCATATTGTGCCAGAAAAAGCAAATGAAGAAACACACATTTGGCATTCGTGTCAGTGTACCAGCCCCACTTCATCATCTTTCTGTAAAGCTTGATATATCCGTCATTTGCCATATTGTCACGTCCTTAAAACGTCAAATCTTCTGAATCGTCAATCACCGCAAAACCATCCTGCTGCACATCTGCGGCAGCTGCATGTGTTTTAAACGGATCCGGTGTACGCTGTGCGTCTACCTTCGGTGCTTCTCGCGCTGTGCTGGCAAAATGAACGCCTTCTGCGACCACCTCAAAGGCCGTGCGCTTGTTCCCGTTTTTGTCCTCATAATTACGGGTCTGGATGGAACCGTTCACGGCGATCATGCTTCCTTTATGAAAATACTTGCATACAAACTCCGCTGTCTGCCGCCATGTTACAATGTCGATAAAATCGGCCTTTCGTTCTCCATCCTTGGAATAGCTGCGGTCTACCGCGATGCGGAACGTGCATGTCGCAACCCCGCTCGGTGTGTGGCGCAGTTCGGGTTCAGCCACAAGGCGCCCCATCAGAGCAACTACGTTCAATCCCATATCAACCGTCCTTTCAAAACTTAACTTAAAACTGTACTTTACAAATCACAGATAGTTTTTATAAAATTCGCGGATAAAATCTTCTTTGCTCCATCCGTATTCCTGCATTGCCGCTTTCTGTGCTGCCTGCTGGCAATACATCCTTGCTTCTCCGTTCACGTGTACCGCATCCGGCCCGTATTCGTGGCAGCGACTATGGCACAGCGGTACCCAAAGCCCAAGGCGTTTGCTCTTTTCGCGCATCGCTCCGCCAAAGCATTCATGCCTGTCCAGCTTTTCATCCTGTCCGCCGCACAAAAAGCAGCAGTCTGTATCAAACGTCACAATGCCGGGTGCGTATCCGTTTTTGTCGAGACACGCGCCAAATTCATTCTTCACCGCGGATCCTCCTTGATGCGTGCCAGCTCTTCCGGTGTCATCGTCTCTATCCCAAGGTCTTTGCACTCACTGACAATGCCGTCTATCAGGACACTCATTTCCTTGGTGGTGTATGTAGAGCTGCCAAGGTATACGCGGTAATATTGCGCCCGTTCTTCCGGAGCAAGTGTTTCATGTTGTTCACAGTATTTGTACTGACGCTTGAACATCTCAACGCTTTTATTTGGCACCTTTACCACAAATTGCTGGCCGTATCTCCGTAGCATCTCAAGGTATACGCTGTCCTTGTCCGTGTGCAATAAATCGGCCATCTGCCCCATAAGCTCCCACGCATAAGCGTTTGCGTCTTTACTTCGGGCTTTCGTTTTACGCTTGATCTCTGCCACCATATCCACGGTCTTGTCTTTTAGCTCATAGGCAAGCTGTGCGGCCTGCGCGCGGTTTTTCACCTTTAAGCAAAGTTCTCCTTCCTTAGACATACGCGCATTCGTGAAATTAAACAGTCTGCTCAACGATTTCACCGCCTACAAGCGAAAGGCTTTCTTCTTTCTTTTCCTTTTCTTCTTTTAGGACTATGTTCTGACATTCGTCGCACAACATATCTCCAAACCTTCTAAGGCCATAAATTGCAATGTCATGTGCCGCCCACAACTCGCCATTTCGAAGCATCACGTCGTGAAGGGATTTGCCGCACTTGTTGCACTTATACAGTTCTTTTTTATACTTCGTGCGGTCATTTTCGTTGTATACATCCGCACCCAGCCCAAGCAGTTTCCCAGCGTTTCCAATGGCATCAGTACGGGCCTTCTTAAAGCATTCATCATCTGTATATAAACCGCCTTTTTCCTTGGCAACAAGCATGCTCCCGCCATCTCCATGTACCGGCTCGCTCCATCCACCGCCATCAAGACGGTATACTAAGTCAAGTTCGCAAAATGCAGCGACAGCTCCATCTGCTCCCGGTTCTGTGCGATATTTTTCGTTTATGGTTTTCCATCCAATTCCACATGGTCCGAATTTCTCTGTTAAACGTTTGATTCGCCACATGCTGTTGATATCGGTAAATCCGTTTAAACGTCCTCCTGTAATCTTTTTTTTGGCTTCTTCCGGTACAACGCGTAAATCATTGTATATCGCTAAATTATCCATATGTACTCCTTATCCGGCCTGTGCAAAGCCTGTATCAATGCAATGCTCACAGCCTATTACATGATCGGTTCCATGTCCGTAATAGATGCGCTCTCCGTCATATACCGGTGCGCCGCATTCCGGGCAATAAGACACCGGTTCTGCCTCCGCGTAAGGGTCAAACGCCGCCGATATTCCGATGTAATGCAGTTCAGGCATTTGACAAATCCTCCCCGATGGTGTATTTTATTAGTAGCATAGTTACCTCACTTTCCGACCGATGGTTCCAGCATCGGTCGGCTTTCTTTTTACTCCGCCACGATAATCAATCTTGAATCCACTTTCGAAAACGCTTCACGGAAATATTCCGCAATCGCGTGCTTTGCAGCAAGCTTCCATGCGCCGCCATCCGCTTCGATCAAGCATACAGTGGCGGAACGGCCTTTTTCCTTGTCGCCAGGCTTCAAACGCAACAGAAATTCGCTTTCGGGCTGCTCTACCTCAAGGAATGTGCGGTACGGAGCCAGCCGGATAATCGGATTCACTCGCACATTGTTTTTCAACGCTACGCCGGTTCTGGCCTCGACGACCTGCGTCACACCGTTATCGGTCGATTTAACGCCGCTTTCATCGTTCACGGTGGACAGCAGGTTGAGCAGATATTCTATTCCATCGTTCGGAACGAACCGGCTGCGCAGTGCGATCATGGCTTCATCGTGCGTCATTTCCTCCGGCGCGCGGCGCGGAAGTACAGCACTTGCCAAATAGAGCGTATCCCTTTTCTGATTGTCGTGGCGAAGCGTGGTGAATACCGAAACCGTCTCATGATCCTCCGGACAAACAAAAATAGGCTTTTCAATTTCATCGCGCTCAAGTTCCGCCAGAACGGTTCTTACAACGCCATCCAGAGAATGCAGCGTAATTGCTTCCGGGCGGTCAATTTTGGGGTCGAGGCGCGTCATGTGGTCGTTAGTGAAATTCTCATCTCCGACCTTGTAGATGTGCGGGTCTGCAAGCGATACGATTTTTTCAATAGCTTCTTTCAGCATGTTTTTTCCTCCTTACGCCTGTTTACGAAATTCAATTACACTCGGTTCATCCTGTTCCGCGCCATTCATGCCGAGCTGGCCAGGAATCTGCGGCAACATTTCAACAAGCTGCATACCGGTATTGGTTTCAACAACAGCCATTGTCCCGGAAATCGGATTTGTAGGCTGTAAGGTTGATTTCACGACCGCCGAATGATTTACCTGTACACGATCTGAATCCGCTTTAAACTCAACTGTGATTTGCAGCTTTCGCGGCTTTGTAGCCGGAGTGTTGGGATCCATAATATTGTCAAATACGCGTCCCAGCTCATAATCAAATCGCTCCAGAATTGCGCCCTTGTTCATTTCAAGAAAACTCTTTTTGTCCATGTCTTGCACTCCTTTCAAAAATGTGTTATGTTGTTGGTGTGGTATTTTTACCCGCGCCTCTGTTATCCGTGCCAGCGGATGCAGGGGCTTTCTTTTTTGCTTCTTCGCGCAACAGTCGGTAGCTGCATACGTTCAACCATCCCTGTGTTGTTCCGTATCCGCACAACTTAACGGCTTCTTTTATCCGTTCGGCCTGTTCGCGCGTAAATCGGGCGGAAATGCGGTGTGGCAGCTTGTGCCTGTCACCCGACCGTTTACATTGCTTCACAGCCAAACCGCCGTTTCTGGCTGTTGCAACCGCGTCCAGCGCGGCCTGCGCTTCTGCTGTCCGTTGTACGCCGTATTTTCCGGGATTGTTGGCCTTGCTGTCCAGCGATTTGTCGTATCCGCTGAACCCGGCCGCACGTACAACCTGCACGCATTCTTTTTGTGTCATGGCTTGTCCTCCTCTTTTACAGCTATGTATCCCGCGATCCCAGCCAGCACCCCCACCAGCCCAAACGCCAGCGTTGCAAGCCCCGGCAGCATGTCCGAGTTTCCACGGCCTATCGCCTGCAAGCCGTCTAGTACAGGCAGTATAGATGCGAGTAGTACCACCTTATAGATAAGGCTTGTCCATCCGCGCAGGCCGCGCGGGAGACGCATGCAGAACGGGTTAGGCTTGTCCATTTTTCTGCGCCTCCTCTTTTTCCCGCTGGATGTCTTTTCTTATCAACTCCAGAAAATACGGCGCAAGCACTTTTGCCACGCGCGCATTCGTTTCTTCCATGCCTTCCATGATGTTCTCCTTTCCGTCCGTATTATCGGACAAGTTTCGTGTTACTGTGTTAACATATGGATTCCCAAAATTCTGTATTATGTTATAATGGTGCCGAGGTGATAGTGTTGAAACTGAATCCAGACTGTATCCGTGATATTTTGATGGAATGCGAAGATAAGTGCGCGCCATACAAAAACACAGTATTTAGATTTCAAGAGCAATTCATTCGCGGTGAAAATAAGTATTCTTGGGATGAAACCATTTATCATCTGAAACAATGTGAAATGAACGGATTCTTTTCTAGGATTTCTCATGATTTTGCAGGGGCATATCGTGTAATTGATATAACCCCAAAAGCGCACGAATTTTTGGCAAACATTCGAAATGATAATGTCTGGATAAAAACAAAGGATATGGCATCCAAAGTAGGCTCTTTTTCACTTGATGTTTTAAAGAGTTGCGCGTCAGCGGTTATCTCCGGCATCATTAAAAGCCGTTTTGGGATTTAAATGCACAAGAATCTTAGCTTCGAAAACCGGGATATCATCAACGCTGTTTGTGATAATTTGAACGCTACCAGACCCTCGATAGGCTCACCATTTAATAGTGGGATTCCGTCTTTCGATAATGTAAGTAGATTCATCGCCTTTCTCCTTTCTCTTCCCATTTATCGGACATATATTTTGCTATTCTGATTGTACAGACTTCTCTACAATCAGTTCGTCGAGCGCATCACATTATTTACCTAATCGCGTTGCTGTGTTAAACTAAGTCAAAAAGGGAGCGATTTGATTGGATAACAATTTCACTGTCATCGCAGCGCTTACAACCGCAGTTGCAGCAATTCTTGCCCCACTCATCACATCGATTATTACATCCATTAAAGAATATCGAATTGAAAAATTACGATTGCTCTATCACAGCCAAATCGAGGCTCTGCACGATTTTACGAAAGTCTATTATGCATTGCCACATAATCCCACTTGGGAGCATAAGCAAAGGCTACAAACGAGCGCCGCTAACATTGCAGCTTTATGCCGCGAAAAAGCTTCGAAGAAAATGGTGCTAGAATTTGCTGGGGCAATTGCATTTGATGGCGAAATCGACGAAAAAACAAACAAACAATTTTCAAAGCTTATATGCGATTTAAGCAAACATATTGGATAGTATCCGAAAGAACTCGCCCAAACCTCCAACATACGCAATTGATGCAACAATCGCCATAACACAAAAGCATTCGCCTACAATCAGCAATTGCTTTTTCCATCGGCTCTCCTTAATTGAAGCAATAATCCCAGTAATTAAGAAAAGCCATCCAGCACCAAGCAAAATGTAGTGCATGCAGTTTCATCACCTTTATCCTTTCTGTCCTCATCTCTCTGCCAGCCCGAGCAGGTAGTCAATGGATTGGCCCGTCATTGCACGAAGATGCTCTAATACGTCTGACGGAATGGTGGCACCGCGAATATAACTGTTATAAGTTTTACTAGTGACCCCCAAGCGTTCGCACATTTCTGTTTTTGTAAGCTGGAGGCGTCCGCGTTCGGCTTCAATATTCACACGCAAAAATATCCCTCCTTATATAAAAATCCGCGATTTGCGTATCGCAATATTATAATACCGCGTATCGCGGATTATGTCAATAGATAATTTCACGTTTTGCGGATTATTTTATTGACTTTTTGGACTTTGCGTATTATATTTGATTTGTAGGAGGCGATACAATGTACAAAAACTTAAAAGCATTCCGAGAAAGTATAGGTATCACACAAAAAGATTTTGCAGCTTCTCTTGGGATTGGCCTCACAACATACAATGGATACGAAACTGGAGCGCGTGACCCAAAATCTGATTTTTGGATTGCTGTTGCTCAAAAATATGGCGTTACCATTGATTATTTAATGGGATACAGCAATGACCCTCACAAAACAGGGGTTACAGAAAAAATCGCCCCCGCATATACAGCGGAGGCGTTAAGCATTGCAAAGAAATATGACGCGCTGGACGAATGGGGGCGGGATGCAGTAAAGGGGCTTGTAAACATCGAATACACCCGATGCACCGCACCTGAACCGGAAGCAGAACAAGAAGATAACTGCATTTATCTCCCCCTGTCAGAACAACCCGCCAGCGCGGGCACAGGCACCTATCTGGGGCCTGAAGCATTCACCCCGATAAAAGTCATTGCCAATGAAAAAACGCGGCGTGCGGACTTCTGTGTGCGTGTACAGGGCGATAGTATGGAGCCAATCTATTTTGACGGAGATATTGTGATGATATCCAAGGAGCGTCCCGGATACAATGGTATTGGCCTTGTCACCCTTGACGGATGCGGATATATCAAGCGGCTGGGTATGGGCGTTCTCGAATCCGAAAATAAAAAATACGCTCCCATCCCTCTGGATGAAAGCGTCGTTGTGAATGGCCGCGCAGTCGGAATCCTGCACCCTGACTGGATTATCAAGTAAGTTACGCCGAAAGGCGTTAAGTTAGGAGGATGTTTATGTATTGTACAAATTGTGGGAAGGAATTTGACGGAAAATTCTGCCCCGAATGCGGAACCAAAGCAATTCATACAGATAATTTGTCAGAAAGCACAACGCCCAAATATGTTGATGATGAATCTGTTGCGCCGGTTCCGTCGATGTATTCTGGAGACCCTGACGAATTTACCGGGCAGAAAAAACCGAAGAAAAAGAACCATGGTTGTTTAATTGCTATTGGTGTTACGATCGCATTGTTGTTTTTCATTGGAATTATAGGGTCTTTATCTTCTAATGATGTACCGTCAAATTCATCTAATAACAATGATAACCCATCAGTCCAATCTCAAAGCATGTCGAATGATACAATCGCAGGCGATTCTTCACCCAAGGAAGAAAATATACCTACGGAATATAAATCGGCGTTAAAAAAAGCAGAATCGTATAGCGAATTAATGCACATGTCAAAATCTGCTATATATGACCAATTGGTTTCTGAGTATGGCGAGCAGTTTTCTGCTGAGGCAGCACAGTATGCTATAGATAATCTTATAGCCGACTGGAACGCGAATGCGCTTGAAAAAGCAAAAACATACAGTGAAACGATGTTTATGTCCAAAGCAGCAATCTATGACCAGCTTGTTTCAGAACACGGAGAACGATTTACCGCAGAAGAAGCGCAGTATGCGGTCGATACGTTAGCGGTTGACTATAAAGAAAACGCTTTGCAAAAGGCAAAATCATATCAGGACAGCATGGCGATGTCACCAAGTGCTATTTATGAACAGTTAACTTCTGAATACGGAGAACAGTTCACCGCTGAAGAAGCTCAGTATGCTATTGATAATCTTGAATAAATAAAAAACGCCCCGGCGTGGGAGCACCGAAGCGTTTATATAGAACAGCTTATCCTTGGAGGATAATCCGCCCCAACAATTGGATTATACCACCTCCTGGGTAGGCTTGGCAAGTCATACTTTGGAGGTATTACAGTGAATCGAGCGGTAATCTATGCCCGATACAGCAGTGACATGCAGCGTGAAGAAAGCGTGGAAGCACAAATCCGCGCTTGTAAATATTACGCACAGCAGAACGGCATCGACATTATCGGAATCTATGCTGATCGCGCTAAGTCCGGCATGTATCATTCCGAAAAGCGAGAAGAGTTTCAGGCGCTTCTGAATGCTGCGCCGCGCAAAGAATACGATATTGTTCTCGTTCACAAATTGAACCGCTTTGGCCGCGCCGGTGTCAAGGCGCTGAACGACAGAGACTATCTTGAGCGGCTTGGAATTGAAATAATTAGCGTAACGGAACGGCTTGAAAACACGCCGGAAGGCCGGTTGATGCTATATGTCATCACTGGTATGAACGAGTATTACAGCCGGAATCTGGCCGGAGAAGTGTTGAAGGGATTGCGTGAAAACGCTTATAAAGGCATCACAACCGGAGGCACTCCCGCGCTTGGTTACAATCTTGGTGCAGATAAAAAACTCGTCATAAACGAACAAGAAGCTGCTGCTGTAAGGCTTATTTTTAAAATGTACATTTCCGGTGCAGGCTATGGTGAGATCATCGACGAATTAAATTCACGTGGGTTTAGAACAAAACGCGGTGCAAAGTTCGGAAAAAATTCTATCTATGATATTTTACGCAATGAACGTTACACGGGAAGATTCACCTATGGTAAAACTAAAACTGTGAACGGTCATAGAAGCCAGCACAAAAAAGAAAAAGAATATATCAGCATCGAGGGCGGATGTCCTGCCATTATATCAGCGGATGAATGGGAAAGGGTGCAAAGACTTATGGATGTCAAAAAACACGACGCAGCGTCCGGGAAAGCAAAAGAACTTTATATCCTAAGCGGAAAATTATTTTGCGGACATTGTGGCGCTCGAATGGTTGGTAACTCCCGCGTATCTCGCGGAGAAAGATATCTGTACTACGACTGCAATGCAAAGCTGCGTAAAAAGACATGCACAAAGCATGCCGTGAAAAAGAATGAAATTGAACAAGCCGTGATTCAAAAATTAAATCAACTCGCATTTTCCGATGATTTGATAGAACGCTTTGTCGATGAAGCATATAAAGCGCAAGACAATGAGATGCCAGACATCGGCGGAAAAATTGCGGATATTGACAAAAAAATTTCAAATCTTGTAACAGCAATCGAAAGCGGCGCAGATATAGGACCAATCAAACAAAGAATGGCAGATTTATCCGCACAAAAAGATGCACTCCTATCATCCAACGTACCAAAGGGAGATTTTTTAACGAGAGACGAAATTCGCAGTAGATTTAAAAAATTTCTCAATATTGCAGATCTTCCGCCCGCCCAGCAAAAATTTATTATTTCAGAATATGTAACGCGAATCGAGGTATTCGATTACGACGGAGGCGGTCACTTTTGCCGCATTACATTGTCAAACAATACATCTGTTGATACCGATGTACTCGGTTCATCTGCTCCATCATATCAACAACAAGCTGAAATTATTAACGGAAAATTAGTCATTTCTTTCTTGTTGTAAACAGAAATCCCCCGGTATTTTCTACCGAGGGATTTTGTTTTTTGAGCGGATTATAAGATGTCGTCAATTTTACACTTCAAAGCCTCAGCTAAGGCTTTCGCCATTCGCAGCGTCGGTTCGTGCGTTCCGTTTTCCCATCTTGCTACACACACTTGAGAACACCCTATTTTTTCAGCAAGTTCAACTTGTGTTAGGCCCGCCTTTTTACGAACTTCTTTTAATTTTTCCATTACGAAAACCTCGGAATTTTGAACTGTGCTGTATCGCGGCCTGGGCGCTCAACGCGGATTTCAAGGAGCTCAATATCGGTGTTACACATGTCAAACTCTTCATCGTAGGAGCGCTTCAAATCGATGTAGTATTCCCACTTCCCGATTTTATCATCTTGACCAACGACCCATTGTTCCCCATCTTCTTGGCACTCAGTTGCAGCCTGTTCGATTTCTTCCCATACAGCTGCGCCGTCTACGACGAGGCCAGTGTTTTTCAAAAAGAGGTCTTCAAGTATTGTGTTTCTATTCATAACTCATTCTCCTTTTTTTGTTTAAAATTAAAAGCTCTCACAGCAGGACTTCGGAACCCAGTGCTTAACTGTGCCAAACTCGCTGAACCACTTAACAAGGATTGCTTTTTCTGTTTCGCGCTCAATCTTAGCATCGTCCGAAACGCTGATCGCATAGCGCTCGCCGCTCGTGAACTCTTTATTCAAAAACCAGCTTTTTACAACGATCTTGTGGGCAAGAGCCTTAGCGCCAGCCCACGCAGCTTTCAGGCTTTCAGAAAATGTACGTCCGCCAGCGCGGTAAAAGCTCCAAGCGTCTTTCATAATCTGGCTAAGATTGAACTTTTTCATTTCTGATTCCTCGGTTTGTTTCCCTTGTCTATGTCTATATTATATAACAAGTTTGTTATATTTTCAATCGGCAAGTTGCACGAACATAAAACCATTTTCATGTGCATTTTATAACAAGTTTGTTATAAAATATTCAAAAAAAACAAGGGGCTACCCAAGCGGATAGCCCCTTTCGTCATATACTATTCCGTTTTCCCCAGCTGCTTCACGGCCTGATTGATGCCTGTGGCCGCAAGTCCGGACACCACGCCGACAGCCGCCGCCGTGATGGGGTCCGTCGCCGGGAACTCCGGCATGCCCGCATACAGGGCTACAAGGCCAAGCACAAGGCCAGTGCCGCCGCAGATGACCGGTATGTACTTGTTGTCCAGCGGCGTGGTTTTCACGCCCGTACCGGCGAGATAGCACAGCACGGTGATGGCTGCGACGGTGCCCAGCCCAAATACAGAAATATCCATAAAATCAGTCCTCCTTGATGGGTAGCTTTTGCACCCGTGTATATAGTTCAGTGCCTGTCCCGTTACCGCCCAGCGCATGGTAGGCGCGGTACAGGTATTCGATGTTTTTCAGGCTATCCACGTCGATGTGGCCCTGCGTGATATAGTGTTTGCAGCCCTGGTACAGCCTGTCGTGCAGCAGTGCCAGGTTTGCCTCTTTCATGGCATCCAACGTGCGAAACTTCCCCCGCACCCATTTCCAGAGCGCCCCAAGCCCGCCCGCAACAATCCCCATCGCATAAGTAAGCCAATACTTTTGAATGTGCTCCCACACGGATTACACCCCCGCAACATACGCCTTGATATTCGCAAGGCGCTTGTCTGATTCATCCGCTCGGGCGTTCGCCTCTGCAAGCTGCTTTTCCAGCTCCGTCGTATCTGCGCCTCCCTGCGCCACGCATGCCGCGAAAGCGTCGCCCGGGGAGAGCGTCACAAGCTGGCAGCGGTCGGCCAGCACGGCGGCGTAACGCTGCACTCCCGCCACGAAGATGCGAACCCAGCTGTATCCGCCGGAGCTGCCCACCTCGGCCTGCACCGGGTAGCACACGCCCTCGGTCAGCTTCCCGCCGTTATAGTGCTTGTCCACCGCATTCACATGGGGCGCGGTGAACACCTCGCATTTGCCGCTCGTTACTTCCAGAAACTTCATGTCGCTTTCCTCCGTTTCGTCGATTGCTTCACCGTATGTACCCACGGCGTTGGGGTGCCCGGTGTATGCCGTTGGGTCAAGCCCCGCCCCGGCGGCTGTGGCCCGCACCTCGAAATGGCAGTGTGCAAAGGGCGGGCTTGCCAGTGCCGCGTTGCCCGTGCTGCCCATCACCGCCAGCGCATCACCGCTTTTCACCCGCTGGCCCACGGATACCAGATTCCGCGCATTGTGGCAGAAATACAGGTAGTTCACCGCGTCCGGCGTCTGGCCCGCGTCCAGCTCCACGCACACGTACCAGCCCCATTCCCACGTTTTGCTGCCCGTGGACCTGTCCACCTTGCGGGCCGTAACGACCCGCCCGGAAATGCTTTTGCCCTTGTAATCGGGCATCCGGATGGTGGTGCTGTCCAGCCCCTCCTCGTCGCTGCCGCCATGCCAGCCCTTGCCGTTGTTCCGGGTATAGCCCCACCGGCTGTACCCGTACCGCACCCGCACGCGGCCCTTAAAAATTGCCAT
>OMGQ01001233.1_pt1 | contig 15725 bp, 10 predicted proteins | sample 1646071 | NCBI WGS metagenome assembly OMGQ01 (sample SAMN05578585, study PRJEB25193) | human gut metagenome | biome: Human Microbiome; feature: human-associated habitat; material: feces | host: Homo sapiens | place: USA:Birmingham
TTGCCGCCATTGCCCGTGGCCGCCGCGGAATCGTTGGCCGCCGGAGCGCAGCCGGCCAGCCCCGCCCCTGCGGCGGCTATACCCGCAACTCCGAGCCCCGTGAGAAAGCTTCGCCTGGTTAATTCGGTTCCCATGATGCATCCTCCCTGCATGTCGTTTTGGTTCTTGCTCGAAAGCAACTCCATCGCCCCTTCGGCGACCGCCTCAGACTACGCAAGACACGGGCATTTTTCCTCACATGCGGCATGTGAAATGAGGGGAAACGAGGCCTCACGCCCCACATGGCACGGGCGGTTTTGCCCAGAACCGTTACAATAGGCGCGGGGACTCAAAGCGTTCGCGACGGGGGGGCAGAGTGGGACATCGCATCATCATGTATTTCGGCTTGGCGCTCGCCCTGCTCGTCGGATTGTTCACGCTCTGGGGCGGACTCTCCTTGGGCGGCCTCACGCGCCTGGGAATACCCGAAATACTGAAATACTGGTCGATTCCCCTGCTCATAGCGCTTGGGTTGACGTTCTTCTCGGTTCTAGCGAAACGCAAGCCGCCGACAAAGCGCTGTTCGAGCGCAGCTGCGGTGGCGGCAGGCGTCTTCGTTTTGGGCGGGTACGCCGTTCTGTTCATGGAGACGACGGGGGTTCTGCGCCTTGCAACGGTGAGCACATCGGCGATTCTGGTAGGCGTGGGATACGGTCTTCTCTCGTTAGTTTGGCAGCATCGCCTATCGTCGCTTGCGTTCGACGACGTAGTGAAAACGCTGCTGTTCGCCCTGGTCATCCAATCGGCAGGCTACCTGCTGCTATTCGCGCTCTTGCAAGACCGCACGTGGATGGTCTTCCCCTTCCTTGTCGCGTTGGCGGTCGTTTTCTGCCTTATCACCCTCCGTCTTCCCAAGTCGAACGAAGATCGCCGCACGAACTCGAAAAGGCGAAAGGGAGCCTTGAAGAGCGCGGTTGCCGAGCTGAGCGATCCGCTGCTGTGCGTATGCGCCATCGCCTTCGCCGTTGCCCTGACGCGAGCCATCACGCTCGACGGGATAGAGCGAACCGACGCGATCAACCTCATCGCCAGCGGCTGTATCATAGTCGTCGCGCTCGCCCTCTACGGCATATGGTTCGTGTTGGGAGACGATCGCGCGCCGTTCAAAAAGCTGAGCATTCTCGGACTCTACCGAGCGTTCTTCCCGATCATCGTCACGGCGCTCTTGGCGCTCTCGATCGTGGGCAATTCGCTGGCGCTTTCGGTTGCGACCTTGGTGTACGTGCTGTTCACATTTGTTTCGGTGTTCATCATGTCAACCAGCATCTCCGTAGCTCGCGCACATAGCGTGCCGGCGACCTCCGTGTACGGAGCATTCGCAGGAGCCACGTACTTCGTCTTTGCGGCGGCGACCGCGTTGGGAGCATGGGTGTACTACCCGCGAAACTTCGGCGCAGCCACGCTTTCGGTCATCGTTCTGTTCGTGTTCTACATCCTGGCGATGTCGTATGCGGCCATCCAGGCGCGCAAGAAGCGCCGAGGGGAGGATGCCACAACGCGAAACCCGGTCGAAGCGAAAGCCACGGTTGTCGATGGGGTTTCGGAGCGGTGCGCGGTCCTGTCGCAGCAACACGGCCTCACGGCGCGAGAAAACGACACGTTGCTGCTGCTGGCAAAGGGAAGGGACGTTCCCAGCATCGCGAAGCAGCTGTTCATATCGGAGAACACGGTGCGATCGCACAGCAAGAGCATCTACAAGAAGCTGGACATCCACTCCAAGCAGGAGCTGCTGGACCTCTTGGAGACGATCGAGCTTGCATACGAGAACGACCGCTGAGCCGGCGCGTCTCGCGATGCTCCCCATTTGAAGTATTTGCAGCAGCCGCGCTCCGTCCGGAATACCTCCCGCGGCGAACGGCGGCTTTACGCTGTGGTATTCTGACGCTATCGATACGCAAAAAGCAGCTCCCCGTTGAAGAGAGGGAATTATGCAACGAAAGACCGGCGAACCGGCCCGCACGGTAAGGCGCGCCCCGCTTCTCGTCTTCTTCATGCTAGCTTTCTCGCTGTGCCTCGCGCCCAGCGCGGCTTATGCCGGGCCCGCCCTGGAGATCGAGCAGGGCTACGTCCAGCCCGACGGAGCGACCTTCCAGGCCGGGCAGCGCGGCGACGAGTTCTTCCACTACGTGCGGACGACCGAGGGTCTCCTCGTTCAGAAGAGCCCCGCCGACCAGACGTGGTATTACGTGACAAGCGAGGGCTTCGGCCTCGCGCTCGGGCCGCGCGCCGACGAGGCCGCACCGGCGAACGCTCTGGCGCCCTCGGTGCTGGCAAACGATACCGGCAAGATGGCCTACTCCGCGCTGGGCGGAGGCGCCTACGTCCCCCGGGACCGGGGCGTCGGCGAGGCGGTGACGCTCTCCGACATCGAGGCCGCGCAGGCCGCGTCCGGCGCAGGCGCCCGAAACGCGCGGTCGGTCGCGCAGACCGAGACCTCCCTGCCGCTGATCACCATCGTCATCGGGTTCGCAGGCGACGAGGGCACGAACCTCGGCCCCGACGACATCGTCACGGGACCGGACGGGTCGACGTGGAAGGCCTCGGAGCAGCGCTACCGCGACGACTACGATTGGAACAGGCTGCTCTACAGCGGTGAGAACAGCATCACCAACTACTACGCCACCATGTCGAACGACAAGTTCTCCTGGACACCGGCGACCGAGGAGACCAGCGCGTACGGGGAGGGCGGCAACACCAACGCGTACGACGCGCCCGGCGACGGCGTGATCCACGTGACGCTCGACCGCAATCACGGCAACTGGAAAGGGGCGGAATTCATGAGCCCCGAGGCCAAAGACCAGCACGACGCGTACGTCGACGCGCTCAACGAAGCCTCCCAGTACATAGACTTCGCAAACTACGACGCGAACGGCAACGGCGTGCTCGAACCGACCGAAGTCTGCCTGCTGTTCATCGTGGCGGGCTATGAATCCTCGGGAGGCGAAATCGATCCGTCAACCTGGGCCTGCCGATGGCAGCTGTCCAGCATGGACAAGGACAGCTTCGCACCCGCAACGATCGTCAACCCCATCACGCACAGCGAAATCGTGGTCGACGACTACATCACCATGGGAGAAATCCTTACGAACGACGTCGTCACCGCTCAGCCCATGCCCACGAGCACCGTCGCGCACGAACTGGGACATTACCTGGGACTGCCCGACCTGTACGATGTCAACTACACCTCGTATGATCCCGATGCGACCGTCGACCAATTTCCCTGGTTGGCCTACGACGTAGGAGAAATCAGCTTGATGGCAGGCGGATCGTGGGGCAACTACATTGCCGATAGCGGCGAAACTGTCTTCGTCCCCGTCAGCTTCGACCCCTTCTGCTTGGAACAGCTCGGCTACATAGAGCCCGTCGAGGTAGCCGCCGACGGCACGTACGACGTCTCCACGCTCTGGAGCGACGAGGGCTACCGGTGCCTGCGCGTCCCCACCAGCACCGAAGGCGAGTACTATCTGGTGGAGAACCGCCAGTACGAGAGCTTCGACCGGGGATTGACGTCCTCGTACCGCGCCGAACGCCATAAAGACAAGCCGCAATACTACAACGAAACGGGCGGCGTCGTCATCTGGCATATCGACCAGGGAATCGTGGATGCGCGCGGCACGACCGCCGACGATCCCCTTTTGGGTAACACCGTGAACACGGTCGACCACCGTCCGGGCGTCATGCCCGTCTATCCGGAGAATACGGAGTATCGGGACGGCCAGGCACTTTACACTCGCCCGTTCTTCAACGCCAACGCCTGCGAGACGTTCGGCATGGAGGGCAACGTCGTTCCGCTGCTGCAGTACGACGGCTGCAACACGCCCGCCGAGCGCGTGGACTCCGGCATCGTCCTCTCGGTGGGCGACGCTGTGGCCGACGTCATGAGCGTGACGGTGGACCTGCCCGAGCCGGACCAGCCGGGCGGCGGCTACGAGGAGAGCTCGCACGTCGGCGAGATCGCCGGATCGCGCGTGGAAGTGTCGGGATCGTTCCCCGCAGGCGCCGAGCTCTCCTTGGCGCTCTCGGCCCTGACCGATGAGCAGAAGGCCGAAATGGCAAAGGCGTCCGACCAGCTGGGCGCGCTCATCGTCAGCGCTGACGCGTCGGTGGTGGACGCGGCGACCGGCGAGAATGCCGCGCACGAAGGCAAGCTCTCCGTGTCGTTCTCGGTCGACAAGCGCTACGAGGGAGAAAGCGTCTGGATGGTCCACCGGAAAGCCGACGGCTCGCTCGAAACGGCGAAGGTTGCGGTGGAAAACGGTCTTGCGAGCATGACCGTCGATGAGCTGTCGCCGTTCGCCGTGTTCGAGCAGAAGGAGGCGGGCCCGGCTGACGAAGACGGGAACAAGCCGGGCGGCAGCCCCTCCGACGGGAACGGCGCGCCTTCTTCCGGCGAGCCCGACGGCGAAGAGCCCTCCGGCGACACGCAGGTCGAACCGCTGCCCGGCAAGGCGCTCGCCTCCACCGGCGACAGCGCGGCGGCACCCGCTGCCCTCGCGCTGGCGATAGCCGCCGCCGTTGCGGCGATGATCGCGCAGATAAAGCTTCGCCGCCGCCACGATTCGCAGACGCAATAGCAGCAGCCCCTCGCCCGGCACTCCTCAGAAGCGGCCATAGCCGTGCTATACTCGCTTTCTCGCACGCCCGGAAAAGAAAGAGCCCCTATGCTGCGCACGAGGTCACGCTCGAACGGCATCGTCGCGATCGCAATCGCTTTCGCGCTCGCTGCAAGCAATCTCGCCTTCGCGCCTCAGCCCGCGCATGCGCAACCCGAGGCGAACGAAGTCGTCATCGTGCAGAACATGACGCCCATCGGCAGCGCCGAGGAATACGACGCGCTGTTCCCGTCCGGCTACCCGAGTGCCGACAAGCCCCTTTCGGCCGGAAATGAAGGCGAATCGACCGACGAGGGCGCAACCGGGGAAACGCCCCTTTGCGGCGCGCGCTCTTTTGCGCCAAGCGATGCCGAGACGATGTCCTCGCTGAAGCAGCAGATCGCCGCTGACGAACCTCGCATCACGACTGCCGAGAAAACCGATTACCAGGTAGGCGATTCGAAGACGTTTCGCGCCGCAGGCCGTCCGGAAGGATTCACGGCCACGGCAGTGGCTGTCGGAGAGCTGTTCACCCTGTGGGTCGAGGACGCGGAGTCCGACATGCTCCCCGCAGATCTGGTGCAAAGGCTGGCTGGCAAGATCGACCCCGTTCTTCGAAAAGTAACGGACGCCTTCGGGTCGACGGTTCGCGTCGATTTGGACGGCGACGGGAAAACCGCGTTCGTCTTCCACCGATTCCCGCCGGAGACGGAGGTGCTGGACGGCTATTTCACCTCGATCGACTTGTACACACCCGAGCAGCTGACGGCTGCAGACCTGATCGAAGAGGCCTCCTACACCAACGCTATGGACGTGCTGCACCTCAACGTGCTGAACCGAAAGTCGTTGGAGGGCGTGGGCGAGTTCGACGAGAGCCTCGTCCCGCCGATGATCGCCCACGAATTCCAGCACCTGGTGAACTTCGCGCAGACAGACGGCTCCAGCGAAGCATGGCTCAACGAGGCGTTCTCCCAAGCGGCCGTGGCCATCGCAGGATACGGCTCCACCCAGAAAACCCGAGCTCAGAACTTGGCCGTGATGGTCAACCTCAGCGGCCGCATTCCCCCGTTCGTATACGAGGGGAGCTTCGTGCCGGACGCTTCTCTGGGCGCAGGAGGAACAGCGGTGTACGCGCACGGTTACCTGTTCTCGCGCTATCTCGCCAACCAAACCCGCGGGCTTCCCGGAGGCGGAGACAGCGTGTACCGATCGGTGTTCGACGCGATGCGGGACGAGCGAGGGCTGGGTCAGTGCACGTCGGAGAGCCTGATGGCCGCACTCGACAACATCGGGTACGCGGGCGTCGGCGACGACTGCGCCGTGGCCAGCCTGGACGACCTTGCCCTCGGTTACGCGACGGCGCTTTTCCTGCGCGAGGAAACGGGCCCGCACAGCTTGGTGAACCGCGCAGGATCCAATCCGTCCATCGTGGACGGGTTGGAAGTTCCCCTGCTTTCCGTGCCGGAACCCTCCAAGTCGCTGCAAGGAGGCGGCTCGGCGACGATAGCCTCACTGGCAGCCTCGGGAGCGCCGGGTGCGAACGCCGGGTCCGGCACCCAAACGAAGTTCGCCACCTCTTCGCTGCCTGTTTCCTATAAGATAGCGGCAAACCCGTCGAGCGGACCGGTGAAGCCGGGAAGCCAGATCGCACTGAGCTCGCCTCAGCTGGCAAGCCTCCCCGGCGCGCATTACGAGGTTGCGACCCTCACCACCTACGAGTAGATCCTCAACTTGAGCGCGCCCTTCCTGCCGCTGGAAGACCCGCTGCTGTTCGAGCCGGGCGTTTTGGCGTACGCGGTACGCATCGCAAGCGACCGCGGAACGACGCCCCACACCGTATTCGGCTTTTACGAAACCGCCGAACCAGACGAGGGCGAAGGCGACCAGGGCAACGATCCGCCCGGCGGCACTCCCCCGTCGGACGATGCCGGAGACGCGCCTTCCGGCGGGGATCAGCCTTCGGGGGGCAGCCCCTCAAGCGACGGCGCGCAGCATCCCGGCAGCGCGCCCGATGACAACGGCACCGACGACGCGCGGATCCGCCAGATGCCCGCAAAAGCGCTCGCCGCCACCGGCGATGGAGAGGCACCGATCGCCGCCCTCGCACTGGCAGCCGCGGCAAGCCTGTGCTGCATGGCGCTCGCACGATGCGCGAAGAAACGGAGCGTCGGCTCCCCAGCAAGGTGACAAGAGACTGCGCCGATCGAGCCATCTCGAACCCGCAGCCGAGCTCGGCGGGTTCGATCGAGCTTGACGCATGAAGGCTTGACGACGTATTCGCAATCGCGGACTCGACGCTATTTTCTACTCGATGCTTTGATCGAATTCCGGTATACTGTCATCCTGCGCCCGAGTGGCGGAATGGCAGACGCGGCGGTCTCAAAAACCGTTGTCTTAGACGTGCGGGTTCAAATCCCGCCTCGGGCACCACTTCGCAGATGAACGAGCTCCAGAAACCTTGCGTTTCAGGAGCTCGTTTTGCATCGCGACCCTAGCACGAGCGACGCGACCGCCGTCCCGCTGCTGCAGTACGGCGGTTGCGTCGCGCCCGACGGCTGACGCAGACGTGACGCAACGGCATCGGCCCGGGTGCGCGAAAGCCGGAAGCGCCTTGCGAGCAAACGGCGTACTGCCTACAATAGCAGGCGAGCCGCAGGGAGCTGGTTACTCCCCACGGCTCTCGAACCCGCTTCGGCGGTTCGGATTCTATTTTGGACCCGGGTCGTCCCCTTGCTGGGACGACCGGGGTTCTTCTTTCGACCGCGCTTGAAGAATCAGCGAGGCCGTCTCCACCGACAGACTACCGAAAGCAGCTATCAAGCAAAGAACGCGCTTTCCCCCGCCGCATCCGCAAGGGCGCTTAACGGGTCACTGCACACGAGCCGGCTCGCAAGAAGCGCACGCAGTGCGCCGCTGAGTGGCGGCGTTGCGGGCAAAGCATGTTTCGAATAGTAAACCGAACGAGTGTTTCACGTGAAACATCGGCATCGAAGGATCCCACCGGGACGGGACGGGACGGGACGGGACGGGCGCTCTGTCAGGCGCCGTGCAGCCGGCGGACGACTGCACGGCAAGCTGTCAGGCTACGCAGCCGGATTGCCGCACACGCCCATGAACAGCGGGACGCCGTGCGACGACGTGATCTGGAACAGGAACGGGCGGTCGAGCCGCAGCTCCACTTCCTCGCCTTCGGGAATCATCGCCGATGTGGCGCTGATTCCCATATCCGTGTACGCACTGGCTTCGGCGCCCTCCTCATCCCAGGAGATATGGCTTTCCTGCTTCACCATCGAGATGAAGGCCGGGGTGGCCGTAAGGTTCGAGAAATCCGCCTTGTCGCTAAACGGCGTCTTCATACCCAAGCGCTCGAGAGCCGGAATCAGATCAAGTTCGGTATCGAAGGCGACCTTGGGCACCACGTAGGTTATGAAGCCGTACTCGTCCTCGTTCGCGTCAACGGCAAAAGCCTGGGCCAAGCGCTGCTCATCGGCAAGCAGGTCGTCCACCGACACGCCTTCGGCCGGCAGCACGAACGTCATCATCGTGCCGCCCGTGAACGCCAGACGTGCGCGCAGGAAGTCGTCGGTCTGGCGAAAGCCTTGCAGCGAGTCGATACGCTGCGTCATGAACTGGGTTTCGACGTCGCCCGATGCGGCGTGAAACACGGCGGGCGCGGTGTTCGCCGCATCGAACGTATCCATCCAACCGCCTTTGAAGTACACCGCGTTGATGATGGACAGCAGAAGGTCGCTCTCGGTTTTCACCTGGGGGTCGATGGTGCCGCCCGTATTCTCGGAAATCCATGCGGCCATGGCCTGGTCGGCAGCGTCAGTGCCGAACTCCACCGAAAACGGCGTGGCGTAGAACTGACCGATCGCCGTGTCGATGAACGATTGCTCGAAGGAGGCGTCCTTCGCCATCCATATGGAATTCGCCAGATCGACCGTGGAGAAAGGATCGGTTGTCAGCACGCGGAACAGGTTGCCGCACTGCTGGGGCACGTCGACGGTGCTGGGCGCACCCAGCACCGAGGCGATCTCGTCGCGCGTCTGACCCGCAGCGCCTTCGTTCGCAAGCGCCAGGGCGTAGTACAAACTGAGCGGAGAATACATGCGGTTCGCCTTGGCATCGTCCGCGCCGTCGCCCAACACCGAAGCGGTGCTGCGGTAGGCGAACGCTGCAAGCGAGTCTACGAAGGATTGATCGATCGGGTTCTGCTCGAGCGCGTCCAGCCATGCTTCGGGATTGTTCTCAGACGCCTTCTGAGGGATAGCAGGCTGCGCCACGGCGAACTGGCTCGTCGTACGTTGTTGCGCGCATGCGCTCAACAACGTGCCGGCTGCCAGCAGCGTCACCAGCACTGCAGCCAACGCGATCGTCTTTCCTGCAAGGCTTTCGCCCCGCTTCGCCCGTCCATCCATGGCGTTCCCTCCATTCGGCTATTTGATCCGTCAAAGGGTAACACGATCGAAGCGGCCGAATTGTCGGGAACGCGTTAAAACAGCATGCCCAGAAACGCCGCGATGCCTCCCGTCACGACCATGACAACCCACACGATGAGCCAGAACAGGCAGCCGAACCAGGCGAACAGCTTGCCGCCCTCGCTCCAACCCCAACCATCCTTGCCCATGAACCATGCGGCCAACACGCCGAACAGGCCGCCGAAGAGGCCGACGCAGAAGTAGCCGAATTTTGCCAAACCGGATATCTCGCGCATGAGACGCTCCTTTCGCTTCCTGAAAAGGAGCATGATAAGAGCAAAGCGTCATGCGCGACACGGCGGAACGCAATCTGTGGCAGACTTGGTTTCCCGCCGGCGATCGCTCGAAACAAAACGGGCCGCTTCTGCAAGAGGGATGAGCAGAAGCGACCGTCAACGGAATAGCTTGGTTAGGTGGCGCCCGAAACATGGCGGGCGCCTTTCAGGCGCGTAGCGCTAGGCGCGCACCTCGCCGCCGATCTTGCGGGCGGGAACCTGCTGGCCGGTGGCGGCCATGCGCTCTTCGTGAGTCATCGCGGCCAGTTCGTGCACGCGCTCAACGTCCACGACCAGCGCTGCGGCCAAACGATCGCCGTACTCGGGATCGGCCTTGTAGCAGTGCGCCGCATGGCGCAGGCGGATGTTCTCGGTCACGCCGTCCATGTTGCGCGCCGTGTTGTCGATGAGGGCAGCGCGCTGATCCTCGCCCATCAGACGATACAGGTCGCCCGGCTGGTAGAACGTGTCGTCGGTGGGGTCGTCGGCGGGATCCCACGCGTCCATCGGTCCGAACAGGTCCAGCGGCGGCTCGGCCGCGTCGGCCTGCTGCTGCCACTGCCCGTAGCTGTTCGGCTCGTAGCCGATGGTGCCGCCGAAGTTGCCGTCGGTGCGCATCATACCGTCGCGATGGAACTCGGCATAGGGGCAGCGCGGCCGGTTCACCGGGATGTGATTGTGGTTCACGCCCAGGCGGTAGCGCTGCGCGTCGCCGTACGCGAACAGGCGGCCCTGCAGCAGCTTGTCGGGCGACAGCCCGATGCCCGGCACGAGGTGCGTCGGCGCGAACGCGGCCTGCTCCACCTCGGCGAAGTAGTTCTCGGGGTTGCGGTTCAGCTCAAGCGTGCCCACCTCGATCAGCGGAAACTCCTTCTGGCTCCACGTCTTCGTGATGTCGAACGGGTTCTCCTTGTAGTTCTTCGCCGTGGCCTCGTCCATGATCTGGACGCAGAAGAGCCAGCTGGGGAACTCGCCGCGCTCGATGGCGTTGAACAGGTCGCGCTGGTGGCTCTCGCGGTCGCCCGCGATGATCTGGCCGGCCTCGGCGTCGGTGAGGTTCTTGATGCCCTGGTTGGTCTTGAGGTGGAACTTCACCCACACGCGCTCGTTGTCCTCGTTTATCAGGCTGAACGTGTGGCTGCCGAAGCCGTGCATGTGCCGGTAACTGGCCGGGATGCCGCGGTCGGACATGACGATGGTCACCTGGTGCAGCGCCTCGGGCAAGCTGGACCAGAAGTCCCAGTTGCTCTGCGCCGAGTGCATGTTGGTGTGCGGATCGCGCTTCACCACGTGGTTGAGGTCGATGAACTTCTTGGGATCGCGCAGGAAGAAGACGGGCGTGTTGTTGCCCACGAGGTCCCAGTTGCCGTCGGGCGTGTAGAACTTCATGGCGAAGCCGCGGATGTCTCGCTCGGCGTCAGCCGCGCCGCGCTCGCCCGCCACGGTGGAGAAGCGGACGAACACCTCGGTCTCGGCGCCCGGCTGAAACACCTTCGCCTTCGTGTACTTGCTGATATCGCCGGTCACCTTGAAGGTGCCGTACGCGCCCGAACCCTTCGCGTGCATGCGTCGCTCGGGGATGACCTCGCGGTCGAAGTGCGCCAGCTTCTCGATCATCCAGTTGTCCTGGAGCATCATGGGGCCGCGCTCGCCCGCGGTCAGCGTATGGTTGTTGTCGGCGACGGGGTTGCCCACCTCGTTCGTGAGCCTTGTGGTGTCGATTCGGTCGGCCATGGTATCGAGCCTTTCCCTTTAGCCGCATTGGCGGCGTTCTGTTTGATGGGGGCTACGATACGGCAATCCGTTTCGAAATGGAATACTAATTGATATTAATTCTCATTAAAGGCACAATTTGACAGTTCGGAGGAGCATCTTCGCTCGGAAAACACGCTCCCGGCGCTGAGGCGTGTTTTTGGAGCGAAGATGCGCCGGAAAGAGGCCATCGTACAAATGCTTCACGTGAAACGCCCCTCACGGCCCCGCCGACTACAGCATCCTTACAATGCGATCGATGCGTTTTTGGACGGCGCAGCAGATATAGTCCACGCGCTCGGCCAACGCGGGATTGTCCGAAAGGATGGCCGAAAGCTCGTCTGCAAACCCTTCGAGCGCAGCCGGATCGAACCACGAGTAGTCGTTCACCAACCGAAGCTGACGGTTGGCGTCTTCGTAGAACGGCTTGGTCGTGAACGAGAAATCGTGCGCTCGCAGGCTTTCGAGCGTCGACGAGCACCAGAGGCTGCCGCCCGTATCGAACAGCGGCGCGATACGGTAGCGCAGCGTTTCCACGTCTCGCACAAGCCCGAAGTTTCGCCAATGCCGATCGGAGTTTCCCAAGATGTCGTCGCACACGATCATCTTGGACAACGCGATCTCGACGTGCTCCGCATCAAGCGCCGAGCAGCATTCCAGGTAGTGTTGGTAATCGTTGCGATGGTTCGGCTGACGCATAGTCTGGCGAACATAGTAGGACGGGATGTACTCTTCGGTGGAGCCGACGAAATTTTCGCAGATGCAGACGGCACCGCCCGCCTCTCCAAGCGATATTTCACATACTCGTCCGGGGCAAGCAGCCGTGAGTATAGAGCGCTCGCTGCCGCCTCGTTGAACGGCTCCTGGTTGAGAACCGATCCGCCCTTCACCAGCAAGCGCTTCGCACCGTCGCATACCCATTTTTTCGGGAGTTCGCCTTCCGAGGTGTTGTCCGGGGAGTCGAGCCCCACCCCGTCGAGCCAGCCTCTGCCGCTTCGCATCTCGCAGAAATCGTTGTCGAAATAGTTCACGTCCTCCCAGGCGATTTCACAGTTTTCGGGACGAATCCAATACTGATCCGACAAAGACAGCCCAAGGCTCTTGAAGGGAATCCTCGCAGGTGAATCGACGCCCAGCTCGGCCAGCTTCGCGTCGATGCCTTCTCTAGTTCCGGGGATGCAGCGATGCTTCCACCAGAACGACAGCGCGTCTTTCGAGACTTTTCGACCTCGGGGGGAGATCATGCCCAGCGGGGCTCGCGCAGGATCGACGATGTCCCCTGCGTCGACGAACGCACCGGCCGCCTCATCGTAGCGAAACGAAAGCACCTCGTGCGTGCGATTCATCAGCACGTAGCGCCCCACATCCCCTTTGCTGGAACTTGCAGGAGGACGCCCCGCCTTCGGAGCGGCGTTGCGACGCGCTTCCACGCTCTGCTCGTCGATGAGCCATATCCCGCCCACTTTCTCGGCAGCCAGCATGCCGCTGCGGATGAGCTGGTTGACGCGTGCGCGCCCCACGCCAAGGCGCTTGGAAGCATCTTCGACCGTCAAGTTGAACATCGTCGCCTCCGTGCTATCGTTAATACTATATTCTTGTATAGTATTTTATACGATTTGCAATTTGCATAAAATACTATATTAAAAACTAGTATTTTCGACAGGGGAAATCCAATGCAAGAATGTTTCACGTGAAGCATTCCTCTGCGCTGCGGGACATATGGCTAATGGGGCGCGCAGGACCTTTCGCGATGCAAAGTTCGCGTTCGGCAGGAACGTGCTCCACCAAGTCGATAAGCTCCTGGCGCGAATGAACCCCTGTTTTTGCGAAAATGCTCTTCGTGTGGGTCCGCACGGTGTTCTTCGATATGACCAGCTCTTCGGCCACATACGGCACATCGCGGCCACGGGCAAGGAGGTCGAGAACCTCGGCCTCGCGACGCGACAGACCGTAACGCTCGACAGCAACCGCGCAGCCTGCAGTCACGGAATCGCCTACAGCTCCGACTACAGGAGCCAGCTTCTCTCCCGAAGCGGCTTTCACGCTACCCGCCTTCCTCCCATGCGGCGCCACCATCGCTACCGACAGCGCGTACACCGCCACCAATGCCACCACGGACAGCTCCGCCAGCCCAACGCCTCGACCCGCGCCCACGAACAAGCCCACGACGGAACCCGCCAGCGAGCTTGCATACACGATGCTGGCGAAGGTGCCGTACACGAGCACGGGAGTGAGCGATTGGTTGCGCGCCGTCCGAGCGCACGACACTACCATGAGCGAAGACGTGACCGAAAACACCAGGAACACGAGGGAGTACACCACCTGGCGAAACGTTCCCTCAAGAAGCGGCAACAGCAGAAACGCCGTCGCCGTAAGCGGAAACAGAATCTGATACAAACGCATGAGCGTAACGCGCTCGTACAAGAACCTCCAAGTTGCCAGCAGCGCGACCGAAGCGGCAAGCAGCCCGATCATGTTGCTTTCATTCGTTTGCCCTATCGACCCGCCACCCGAAGCCGAACCGACGCGCACGATACCCACAATGAACGCGGAGAAAGCGACGCAGAGCAAAGGGCGCCACAACTCGGAAACCGCTTCGCGGCACCGATCGCGCCGCTGATCGGGAACCGTGTCGAACATGGGATGCACCTTCGGAGCGCATTTCCATGCAGCACAGGTTAGCGCCACCGCCGCGCCGACGAACACGAACAGCGACATCCACGGTACTGCATCGGCGGGCAAAACCTCAACAGCGAAAAACAGCAACGCCGAAATCCCAGCGGCGGCAAACACGACGATACCGGCCGTGAACACCTTTTGCGCAGCCACGATTTCCTGCAAGGCGCCGAACATGATCCCGCTTCCCCATCCGAAGCACGCGCCCACCACGACAAGCGACCACTCGGACGAAACCACGCCGCCATGCTGCAAGGCAACCAGCAGCGAACCCGCAAGAAAAAACCCCAGCGCCAGTATCGGAGAACGCCACAGCCGAGCCTTCGGCCAATAGAAGGCGGCCAAGCCGGAAACCGCAAGCGAGAGAGGCAGGGTCGCGCTTCGCACGAAATACTCGAGCATGAAAGAGCCCGGATCCACCTGCCCGGTCAGAAACCGCACATACCCTCCCCACAGCGTCACCGAGGTGCACGCCAGGAAGAACCCGTAGGCGAGCGCGGCCAGCACCTGCTCTCGCTTCATGTTTTTCAGAATGAATCTCATGGATCCGCACCTCCCCTCCGCGCGCGAACAGCATGCGCTCGAACTTCCGCGCCAGCTGTCCGCGCGCCCATTGTACCGCACCCCTCGACCTCCTTAGCGGACGCTCGCGACGTCCGACCTTCTGGACGAAAAACCACCTAGGCTGGGTGAGGCCTTGTTTTCCCTGATCGATTAGGCTGCGATCAGTCCAAGGCGCAAACAGCGCCCGCAAGGCAAGCAGCGCCTTGGTGAGATAAGCTAGGAAAGGGAGTTCATCATGGAGGGAAATCTGAACCGTCGCAGCTTCGTCAAAGGGGCGGCATTGAGCGCTGCAGGCCTCATTGCGGGAGGCGCGCTGGCCGCATGCTCGCCCGCAGCAGGAACATCCGAAAGCAAGTCCGACTCCGCCCAAACGACGGGCGCGAACAACGCCGAACAGCGGTGGAGCTTCGAGATCGCGCCCGATCCTATCGGCGACGACCTCGTCACCGAAACGGTTGAAACCGATGTCGTGGTGGTGGGAGGCGGCATGAGCGGTCTGGTCGCAGCTGCATCATGCGCTGAAAACGGATTGAAGGTGACGCTCATCAGCGCGTCGAAGGCTCCTGTGAGCCGCGGCGGATCCAACAACGGCGTGTATTCGAAGGTCATGGAAGAGATGGGCATCCCCCGCATGGATCCCACGTGGTTCTACCGCAAGGAGTACCTCGCCAACGGCGGCAACTTCAAACCGGCTCTGTGGTACAAGTTCTACAACAACTCCGAGGAGGCCATCAACTGGATCATCGACATCGCGGCCAAGGCCGGCATCAAGACCACCATCGAGTCGGGTCCGGAATACAAAGAAGGCGACCCGATGTTCACCCCGCCCGCAGCTCACGCGTTCTACGTTGACGACAGCGAGCTGAAAGGCTCCATCGGAAGCGGCGAAGGGCATATCGCTGCGGAGATGGGGAGGTACGTGACCAAAGACCTGGGAGTAGACGTGCGCTGGAACGTCAAAGGCGAGCAGCTGGTTCGCGGCGGCGTTGCCAACGGCAAGGAAGGTCGCGTGGACGCGATCATCGCGTCCGATGCCGACGGCGCCTACACCAAATACGTCGGCACCAAAGCCGTCATCATGGCAACCGGCGACTTCTCCCATGACAAGGATATGATGGAGCGCTATTGCCCCCAGGCCGTCGAGCTGTGCGATTTCACAACCGACATCAACTACGATCAGGGCATTTGGATGGGCGGGCTCATGCCCGGAGACGGCCACAAAATGGAGCTTTGGGTGGGCGGCGCCTGGCAAAAGGAGCCCAACAACATCATGCTCGGCCGCCCCAACCTTCCCGGCGACCAACCTTACACGAGCCACACCGGCCTCATGGTGGACAACATGGGAC
>OMGQ01001237.1_pt1 | contig 15715 bp, 16 predicted proteins | sample 1646071 | NCBI WGS metagenome assembly OMGQ01 (sample SAMN05578585, study PRJEB25193) | human gut metagenome | biome: Human Microbiome; feature: human-associated habitat; material: feces | host: Homo sapiens | place: USA:Birmingham
GACAGGGACAAATGAGAATGGGGAGTGTAATGTATCTGAATGGAAAGATATTATTTCTATTTATGCAAGTGAGGATCGTACTATCGGTCTGAAATCTGATGGCTCTGTATGTGTAGCGGGTACATTGTTTACAAATGAATCTCTATCCACATTATCCAACACTACATCAATGGATGTGGCTTTTGGTGTCATAGTAGGGATAAAAGAAGATGGTCAAGCAGTTGCGGTTGGAACAAGCTCTGTTGGTGCAACAAAAGTATCAGACTGGAATAATATAGTTGCTATTTCAACAAGTGGTTCGCATACTGTAGGAGTAAAAACAGATGGTACAGTAGTTGCAACAGGAAATAATCAATTTGGACAATGCAATGTTAATGATTGGACAGATATTGTCGATGTTGCGACAAGCGACAAACAAACTGTTGGTTTAAAATCTGATGGTACAATTATTACAACTTTAACAAATGACCAAGGCGACATTATAGAAATAAATTGGACGGATATTGTGTCTGTAGATATTGCTGCTGATGATATTTTTGGAGTAAAAACAGATGGTACAGTAGTGACAACAGGAGGTTGGGATGTTTCTGGGTGGACAGATATTGTGGATATTTCCTGTAGTAACAGCCATATTGTTGGTTTGAAATCTGACGGTACATTAGTAGCGGTAGGTTCAGAATTATATGGGATGTGCGATGTAGATTCTTGGAATGGAATAAAAACACCAATTAACTAATTGTTATTGATGTTCATGCTAGTTTTTATAGTTATATATTTTATTTGAAGAATAAATCGAAGGGATATATAAGCCGATAATTGGATTTATTAGGATTCAATTATCGGCTTTCTAAAAATACAATGATAAGGAATTCCGGAAATAAAGCTATTATAATCTCACTGATTTTAAATAGTAGATAAAGATAGTTAAGCAGTAATTTTTGATATTTATTATTATGAGAAATAGAAATCAAAAGATAGACACAAATATTTTAGCATACAGGCATAGGAAGAACCCGCAGTTCTCTATAAAGATATACCAAAGCATAAGGTAATTAAATGCAATTATTAGATGTGTGAGGAGAGATAGAGAATATATAAATTTTAATACTAGCTCTGTCTATTTTTTCAATTAGTTTCAGTTTTATTTCGTATTTTCCTTCAAGAAAAGCAGGGAGAAGCATAAGTGGTTTTTGAAGAGCCATGTGTCTGGAGCTGGCTGGATATGCTATGAAAAGGTTTTCTTTGACAAGCGCTTCTTCCAGAAAATTAAAAAGTCTTTTGCAAATCAATCAAGAGAAAAAAGATGAAAACGTTTGGCTACTGGAAAAGTGTATCGGTAGTTTTGGTGTATTCTGTCTTTGTAGTCCGTTGCTTTTGGTTCAGCCGAAGGTATTTCTATTATTTTTAATAGTTGGGTTTTTGGTGATATGGTATGATTCAATATTTCAAACGGTAATGTTAAGATTACAAAAAGAAGCTGGGAAGATGAAAAAGCTATAAGAGAGTAATATTCTATATAGAATATTACTCTCTTATATAGAATCAAATAGCTTATATCAAATCTGTACAAGGTTTCGATAGTATATGAGGTCTTTCAGTTGGTTTTTATAACTATCATATTGTTTTGAATAATACAAATAAAACACTAGTCTGCTGCAAAAACAGACTAGTGTTAGTAAAATACATAAATTTTTATTTGGAGAAAACTTTAATAGAAATATGAAATAATTTTTATATTGTGATTATTTTTCTATTTCTATTATATATTCACTATAACGATTTTTTAATCAAAAGCAATAGCAAATCCCCCATCAATAAATAGAGCCCTTAGAATATCCACAATAACATGTGGATTTTCTATAAAATATGGGATTAAAGGTGCAATTTGAATAATGAAGAAAATAACTATAACTAATAATATTATTAGAATCAAACGTAAATATTTTTTCATAACGGTAGCCATAATTAAACGCGGAATGTTTTTGAGTAGTCACTTCCAAGAATAGGCTCAGAACCCATGCTGGTATAGTATGTGATGTTTGAGATTTCAACTTCAATTTCATCACATGTTTCAGGTACATCAAATGGAACTGTAGTATTAGGACCACCAATGATTCTTTGACAATACAAAAAATCACCATCACCTGTTCTTACTTCAAGAAATCCTGTTGTATTATATAATTCTAGACCTACAGGTACAGGTGACCAAGCAACACAATATTTGCCATTGCCTTTAGAAATAACTGATGCAGTCATGTAGCAGAATCCAATTATGGAACGTTCATCATCTGTAACAAATGCAACACCATCAGTCGATGGGTTTAAATTGAGGTTTTGTAGCTGCTGTTCTACTGGCTGAAGATTCTGTCCTTCAGATGCAAAAGAACATACAGAGAAAGATAAACACATAAAAGCTGAAAGAGCTAAAGAGCTTACAACTTTTAGAAATTTTTTCATGATTTTGTTCCTCCTTAAATTTTCAATCAAATAAGTATATTAAAAGTTTTGTTTAAATAATTGAAAAAAGAAACCCTCCTTTACTAATTTATCTAATGGCAAATATTAATGGTTTGTCAGTCTTTGATATCATAGATTCAACAAAACAATTAAATATATTATAATATATTATGTTATATTATGTTATATTGTATTATACAGATATAGTTGAGGACTGTCAATGACTTTGTGAGATTAACATAGCGACTATTTAGTCAATTATAATGTTCATGAAATACACATAATATTTTTTATATATAATTACAATTGCATATTATATTAATGAATCTTTTACGATAGAGTTTATAAATTAGTAGAATTTTTTGATTTTTAGGTTAATTTGCTTATGTTCTGTTATTGATATAAGAATAAATACTGACTGGTTATAAAATCATGGCTAGATATTCTTTTGTCAATTGTGGTATAATCTATACCGCAAAGGTGGTGTAAAGGGTGAAAATAGTATATGAAATCATGCATGGAAATCGGAAAGTTGCCTGGATTGATACACAGGGGCACTGCAAAATATATTATAAAAGTTTTATGCCCTTTAGCCTGTATCTTGAAGAAACAGAGAATGATATTGATACATTAGTAAATAATATCACAAATTTTTATCATTGGTGCGCAAGCAGGATATTAACTTTGGATCGTCAGTATGCGAAGGCAATCTTAAACAGTATTGGTGCTTCGCAGGCATTTACAGATAAAGAACGTGCAGGAATTGCATTAACATACAGATGCCTGTCCTTGACAGATATTTATTGGGTACGCCAGAAAAAAGAAAAAATCTTCTTTGACGAAGTGAACCTTTATGAGAATCATTTGGACAATGCTTTGGTAGATGTTTCCTTAAAGGGAAAACAGCTTACTGTCCATAATGAGCATTTGGAAAATGAATTTGCAAAGGATCTTTCTACGAATGGATGTTTCCCGAAAGCATGGATTAGAAATAACGATAATTTTCAGCTTTATAAAGATGGTGGAAGAGAAGTTGTGAAAAATGAAATCCTCGCAAGTAAAGTTTGTCAGTGCTTTGACTGTAAACAGGTTACGTATACTTTGGGAGAATATGATGGGGAGCCTGTTTCTGTCAGTGATATCATGACAACCAAAGAAAGATCCATCGTATCCAGAGAAGCATTTGAAATTTATGCGGTAAATAAAGAGATTGACCCAATGAAATATATTTTGAAGCTGGATGCTTATTCTTTTTATATGATGAACATACTGGATTATCTTGTTGGCAATGTGGATAGACATTGGGGTAACTGGGGATTTTTAATCGACAATCAAAAGAATAAACTACTCTGTTTGCATCCGTTGATGGATTTTAACCAGTCTTTCCAGGCGTATGATACCATAGAAGGAGCTAGATGCCAGACAGTTTTACCACTGCATATTTCTCAAAAGGAAGCCGCGGTGGAGGCTGTGAAAAAAATAGGTATGAATCAGATAACAGAAATCGATCCAGCGTGGTTTGCAGGAAAAGAAAAGGAATACGAGATGTTGCAGGATAGGCTGCATATTTTAAAAACATATGTGAAATGAGAAAAAAGTGAATACAAAGAGCAGAATCTATAATCAGGTTCTGCTCTTTTTTTGTTTCAAGAATTTTGTGCGGAAGTAGAAATTTTCATAAGTTAAATTATTTCAGATTTTATTTATTTACATAATGTTGGTACAAATTTAAGCCACTGATTTTTCAGATTTGTAGATTTTATCATTTTATTTTTCTACAATTTTAGTAAAGAAGGATTTACAAAGATTGAGGTGATTCGTATGAAGACAAAAAAGAATAATAAACAGATGAGATGTCCATACTGCGGTGCAACAGTGATGCTACGTGATGCCAGTTTTGTATACGGGAAAAATGCTTTGGAAAAGAAAGTCTATGTTTGCTCAAACTATCCATCCTGTGATGCTTATGTAGGCGTATTGCCACATAGCAATGAACCCAAAGGGACGTTAGCCAATGGAGAATTACGCAATTTAAGAATCCATGCCCATCATGTCTTTGATGAGATTTGGAAAAGAGGCATAATGAGCCGAAAAGATGCTTATCGTTGGATGAGAGATCAATTTTTTATGACAGGAGAGCAAGCTCATATCGGAAATTTCTCTGAATATATGTGTCAACGACTCATGGAGAAAAGCCAAGCATTATTGGAACAACATAACAGAGGAACAGGAGGGAAAAAGAATGAATATACATTTGAATGCAGAACAAAGAAAAATGGTAGAAGAAAATTTGTCGGTGGTACAAAAAGTCATCAGCAAACATGTTATGCTCAATGAATCTGTAGATGGGATGGGGTATGATGACATTTATCAGATTGGAAGTATTGGTCTATGTAAAGCAGCAGTGACTTATCGCAGTGGAAGTGATGCGTCTTTTCAAACGTATGCTTTTTCCGTGGTACGCAATGAGATTTATAATCATCTGCGCAGTATTGTAAATAAACAAAAAGCAAAATTGACAGATATTTCTGAGGAGCAGGCATTGGTTTCATCAGAGCAGACACCAGAAGAGAGGATAGAGGATCAAGCGGCGCTGGATGCACTTCGCTTATCAAAGGAACGATATCAAGGTGTGGCAAAATGCGGCATTGAAGCCTTGGAACTGAAACTAAAAGGATATAGTGGTGCAGAAATCGCCAAAATGTATCAGGTAAAACCCAACTATATCGCTGCTTGCATTTGTAGAGCTGTAAAGTATCTGAAGAAGGATAAGGCATTTTTCGCAGACTTAGGAAAATAATGAAATTTGTTGTATTTGATATGCTCGATTTTGTATCAGATAAATAAAGGAGGAAGAAAACATGATTCAGTTATATGCGGCAGTTGGAAGATATCATATAGAGGTTCAGCCAAATGGCAAAAAAATACCCATTGTTACTGTTGGGATCAAAGAATGTGCTTTGACCATAGAAGAGATGGTCCTTTGGTCCAGCCTGATCTGGAATATCCTGACAAAAGAGGAACTGGAAGAAAGTTATAAAAGAAAAGCAGAGCAATCCGGCGTTGATCCAAATACTTTTGAAAATACTTTGCAGCGAATGGAAGGGAGAAACCTAGTTGCCAGTGCGAAAGCGATAAAGGGCGATGAAGCTTTATATCAACTTCTTGCAAACCTTTATGTGGTTCCTATCACAAGTAACTTTTCTACAAAAGTAAAAGCGTTTCTGCATTTGATATTTTGCGAGAAAGTACCATTTTCCGCAGCAAAATTAGTTTTTCAAAAAGAATCCTATGACCAGATGCAGCAGAAAGTAATCCATTTGTCAAAGCAAACGCTGCTCTCTAGCGCAGAGATTTTGAAATGTATCGAAACAGGTGTGACAGATGTATCCACCAGTGAAAAGGTTCTGGATGCATTGTATGATGATGATTTCAGTACCTGCGATAATCTGGGACTTTTTATGCGATTTTATGACCATTACAGAGAGATCCTGGAAGCAGTGGCAACATTGTACTTGAGCAGGAATATAACATTTGATAAATTGAAATGACAACAATAATTTTATAGAATGATTATCAGTTGGGTTGTGTCTTTACTAACGTAATTTTGGTATATAAATTATTTAAGTTAATCATATGAAAAGGTAAAAGTAAGTAATAATAAAGCTGTGTTTGGAATAAACAGCAAATCTTCTACGCCAACAGGTATTTATCAATTCAAAGCAGAATATGACAGATATTATCGCATCGCAGATGTAGTTGTTTCTGAAACACCTTCCGATAAACCTTTCGTCGTTGACACAGTTGTAGAACGTGCGCTGCATAAGGGGGTCAACGATAGTATCGACATCACAGTATATACCAATAATGCCCTGAACGGGCAGTATATGGCTGCAAAGATAACAGGGAAAGTCAGTGGCAGCACTATTTATCCAGACGAAGCCGGATTGAATGTGACAACACCTGTGCTTATCTACAACAATAAGGCTGTATTTACAGTATATAGCTCACCCTATACACCTGAAGGTGGGTACGAACTAGAAATCAACTATGATGGCAGCACACATAAAATTAAATTCTATGTCGGTGAAAATATCGAAGAACCCGAAAAGAAAGGTAGTATCCGATATATTGACGTTGATGATTATCTGAGAGAAGGACGCAGTGATTCTACCCTTGTAACTGTCAGAACAAAAGATGTTCCAGATGGCACAAACTTATATCCAAAAGTGGAATATGGTTTAACTGTACCATATCGCTGTACTGTTTATGATAACAAGGCAGAGTTTTACGTTCGTAACAGTCCATCTGCCAATGCAGGTAGATATGACCTTTGGATCGATTATAATGGTGAAACATACGAAACAACCGTTCGTGTAAAGTAACATGTTTCGTTATATTTGTAATAAAACGAAAGACAAAACAATTTTTTATAGTGTATACCAAACAATCAGCAAATAATTAATTGGTGAATAATATTTAAAACTTTTATTAAATGTAAACTTAATATCATTGACATATATGCTGTAATATATTACACCATAAATAAAAATATTATATTATGTTAAAAGGATGTGATACCATTGGACATTTTGGCAGTCACTTATGAGTAAAAACAATTCTCTGAAACATTCCATCTAAAAAATGATAACTCAAGTAGTGATGTTTATACCAAGAAAATCAATATCAAATCCTCTTTATGTTACGGCAGAAATCTACAAAACACTAATTAGTTTTAGATAACTCTTGACATATATAATATAATAATTTATACTATATTAAAATATAGTTATTAATATAATGTAAAGATTTATTTAAGGAGGTTGTTTTCATGAAAAGAGTACTTTTCTATTTATTTGCTAGCGTAATTGCAGTTTCAGCAATTCAGCCAGTCTACGCCAAAGACACCTCAGTTGTGTCAGAAAGTGCATTGGCACCTATTGATGCCAATATTAATTCACAGCTTTCTCTGACCACACCAGACTTGTCAAATGCAAAAAAGCAAAAGCTTTTAGGTGATGAATCGGATATTTCCCAATATACCTTTTATAAAGCTGAAGATACTGAATTAGCAAAACAGTTGCTACATATTGATAATTCAGAAGAAATTGCCAAGTTAGAAGAACAAGGGTGTATCATTACTGAAGATAATATTTATATTTTGGAGGAAAATGCCAGCTCTACAGCGACTAGACCAAGTACAAAAATTGTCATCAACGAACTTAAATCAAATAAACCTGCAATACAAATTGGAGACGAAAAATATGGAATGCGTCATTGGTTAGATGTATCTTTTGACTTATTGCTTGATGAATGTGGAAAATATGTATCTACAGCAGCCTCAATTCTTGGAATCAACGCTTCTGATTTCTTATCAGAATGGCAGAGTGGAGATATGCTGGAAAAAAGCGAATCCAGAGTTAGATTGGAAAAGTGGGTACAAGTAAAATCAAATGACGGGAAATATTATAATGCCGGAAGAGCTATAAAAGATGATATTACCGTTTATATTGACTTGCGTACTTTCAAAAGAGTAAATGGTAAATTGCAATCTGTGAGAAAAAGCGATGATAAACTCTTTGTAAATAGTACAAAAAACTATAATAACAACACAAAATTGGAAGATTTGACTATCGCTAATGCAACAGCTGGGGATTTGATTGTTAGTTTCTATGAAGATCCCTGGAAATAATTTGTAGTCTAAGTATAATAAAACGGAGGTATATTTAGTGCATCTCAACTCTAAAAAGATAATTGTATCAGTGTTAATTATAATTATTGCACTATATAATTTTCGTTATAAATCAATGGAATATTTAATTGAGCCATACAAAAATAGCGAAAATCAATCAACATTTTTCATCATCTTCGATGATAGGGACAGCCATGAATTTTATGAAGTTTCTGACTCTGTACTCATTGAAGTATTGGATAGTCATTTTAAGAATGGAAAAATGCAATGGACGGGGAAACTTAGTAATCTCATTAAACCTAAACAAGAAGAATCATTATTGACCATTCAATCTTATGATAATAATGGCAACATTCAAACGATTTGCACTATTAGAGAAAGTGGCTATGCATATATTTCATACCAAGAATATAAAATAAAAGATGTACATATCGAAAATCTTTTTAGAGATGTAAGAAATATTGCTGAGGCAGGTCATTTATATCAATAAAAAATTTTTCAGTGGCTATGAAAAAGCATAGCCCAAAACAAAGAAGGACCAGGGGTCAAAAATAAGCCCAAGGTCCTTCTTTTGGGTTAAAATTAACTTGTAATGATAATTATTAACAAGTCTAATTCTAACGCAAAACAGGCAGTTTTGCCAATACTTATTTCCGATTATCTGGATATCTGTGATCCAGTGCTGACATTTGACCGTTTTATGGAGGAAATGGATCTGGAGAAATATCTGAAAGGAATCCCCAAACACAATACGGGAAGACTCAGATATAACCCGGTCAGCATGCTGAAAACAGTCTTATTCGGATTTATGACGAATGGGTATATCTCACTACGGGAACTGGAAGACAGTTGTAAAGTGAACCTCCGCTTCATGTACCTTATGGATCGTGAAACCCCGTCTTATAGAACTTTCGGCTACTTTATCAACGAAGTGCTCGGAGATTCCATCGAAGAGATATTTCATGATATCAACCAGAAGATCTTTGAAACAGAACATATGGATCTGCAGCATCTGTACATCGATGGTTCCAAGTTTGAGGCAAATGCAAACAAATATTCCTGGGTATGGAAAAAGGCAACCGAGAAATCCAGATACCGCCTGTTTGATAAGATCACGAAACTTCTGCAGGAGATCAATGAAGAGATCGCCTATACTGGGACAAGGCTCTGCATCAATACGGAGTATGCACCGGAATACCTAAAGGAGGTCGCCGACAGATATGCTCAAATGTGGCAGATAGGCGAAACCACATTTGTTCATGGTCGTGGTCATCATAAAACGATGCAGCAGCGTCATTATGAAAAGCTGATGGAATATACGGAAAAGCTGAAAGAATACGTGGAGAAAATCCATATCTGCGGAGAAGGGCGGAACAGTTATTCTAAAACAGATCGTTCAGCAACATTTATGCGTATCAAGACAGATTATATGGGAAATGACCAGCTGCTTCCTGCCTATAATGTTCAGATCGGTGTTGCAGATGAATATATAGCAGTCGTAGAGGTGAACCAATACCGCAGCGACATGGACTGCTTTGTGCCGCTGATGGACAAGTTCAAAGATATCTATGGATTCTATCCCCAATATCCTGTTGCAGATGCCAGCTATGGCTCCTACAACAATTACATTTTTTGTGAACAGAATGGAATGGAAAAGTATATGAAGTTCCCAATGTTCAAGAAGGAAACAACGGATAAGAAATATCATGCAGACCCCTTCCGGGCAGTCAACTTTCCGATCGGAGAAGATGGAATTATGAGGTGTCCGAACGGCAAAGCCTTTCACTTGCAGTACCGAAAAAATGTAAAAGGAAATGCATACGGCAGACAGGAAGAAGTGTATCAGTGCGAAGATTGTGCCGGATGTCCGTATGCAGAGCAGTGCAAAAAGACAGATAAGAATCGTACGGTGCGGATCAATCGTAAACCCACAGCTATGCAACAGGAAGTCATAGAGAATCTGGAAAGCATACAGGGAGCGCTGCTCAGGATGAACCGTTCGATCCAGGCGGAAGGAACATTTGGTATTATGAAAAATGATCGATGGTATAAGCGAATCGTACGAAGAGGAATAGAATCAGTCCGGCTGGAAGTATTTCTGGTTTCTATTGGACAGAATCTCTATAAATTTTACAACAAAAAGATGAAGACCACGACAGCCGCATAAGCTATTTCATCATCAGACTTATGGGGTAAGGGGAGTTATACGCATTTTTAGAAAATTTCATGTGCTTACGCATAAAAAGAGGGCTGTGAAAAAATGATTTCTCATTTTTTCACAGCCCCTTTTTTTGGTATATGGTTTATAACTACAAATTAAAAATGATAGGATATTGACAAAATCCAATCATTTAATTATAATGATGATAGGATTATTTGGAAATCCAATCATAAAAATAAAGGAGGTGATTCAATGGAGCAATCTTTTGAAGACATAAAACTATATTTAGACGATTTGAAACAACTGGTGAGTAGTGGAAAATATAACATCGCCAGAAATACAAATCGGATAGATAATGAAAATTTGTTTATAGAATACATTATTAATGAAAAACTAGTAAAAAAGATTTTAACAGAATTAAAAGCACATGATTTTTGCTATACATTACAGAATGAACACGAAAACCATGAGGATGAGGTGCTGTATGTATTTGGCAAAGAAGTAAGTTTATCAAAGCGCTTCGGTGATGAAGAGAATGATATGCATGTCGTTCCTTTATATATTAAAATTAATAAAATAAATCAGAAATTTGTAATCGTCGTTTCATTCCATAAACAAAAATATCCACTAAAGTATGCTTTTAAATAAAATATAAAAAAATATCAATATAGTATCAATATAGTATCAATATAGTATCAATATAGTATCAATGGGAGAGCGTGAAATGATATATGAGGAGGATAATATTATGAGAAAGGAAGGGAGAACTGCATTTTGTGTTGAGTGTAGAAAAATCACACCATATGAAATAAAAAAAGTAGCAGAAAAAGAAATCATAAAAGATAAAGAATATAACTTTATATTTACGAGAGCATACTGCAAAGAGTGTGGAGAAGAAATGAATATACATGGTTTGCTTGACTTGAATAATCAGGAAAGAAGTGAACAGTATAGAAAAGCTGAAGGAATTATTTCCATCGAGGAAATAAAAAAACTTATGGAACTTTACAATATTGGTAAGGCTCCATTATCTTTGGCTTTAGGATTTGGTGAAATAACAATTTCTCGATATTTAGAGGGAAAAATTCCTTCTGCTAAGTATTCAACGATTATGTTGAAGGCTTTATCTGATCCAGAATATATGGGTTATTTATTAAATGAAAATAAAGATAAGATGGGGGAGGCTGCATATAAAAAATCAATGAAAGCAATTCAGGAATTGAAAAAACTTTTTAATGTATCAGATAAAATGTTGAAAACTCTCTCGTATATCTTTGAAGAAGTGCAAGAAATTACACCTCTTGCATTACAAAAAATTTTATACTATATACAGGGAATGAATATGGCAGTTTTTAAGAAACCATTTTTTGAAGAAGACTGTGTTGCTTGGCAGCACGGACCCGTTTATGAGCAAGTTTATTATCTGTTTAGGGATTTTAAATATAATCCAATAGAAGATAATAGATTTGTTATATTTAACGGGAAATCCAAAACTTTATCAGATGATGAAAAGGGCATTATTGACTTGATACTATCCACATTTGGGAATTATAGTGGAAAGGTATTAGAAACCATTACACATAATGAAGATCCTTGGAAAAATGCTCGTACTGGATATAATGATGATGAGCCATCTAATATTATCATTGAAAAAGAAAGTATAGCATCTTATTTTGATAAAATTTTTAAAGAATATGAAATGTCAACAGACGATGGGATTAATAAATATATAAAATCAATGCTGAAATAACAATCACATTATATATCGTAAATCTGACAAAGTTCAAATAGTATTCCCCCATAAACGGGTGAACTGAACTCAAAATGTAAGACAATATTTTCATATTAAGACTGTTCCAGAAGCAACAAGGGCTTGTTGTCTGTAAATTGCAGGCAGCATGCCCTTTTGTTTTGATTCGATGGTTATTTTAATAATTCAAATATTTCACTAGTTTCTGCTTGAAGTGTTCCATGGATTAGAACTTTTGGAGATGGAGAAGATTACTTTTAAGCAGCCCAAAGAAATTTTCTATAGCAGTATCATCCAGACAGTAAGCGTTTCAATTTACATTCTGGTGGTCACTGGTGAACAAAAACCATTCTCTAAAACATTGAAACAGAAATAGTTGATTACTAATTCAAATACATTAAATGAAGAAAGATAAACTTGGCGGATAGTAGTTTTAATATGAATCAAAGTTATATTTATCGAATAAAAACATAAAAATCGTTGATAATTATATGTAAATATAATAAAATATAAATATCATCAAATAAAAACGAAAAACATGTTTTTAAAAGGAGATGAAAATATGAAAATACTTCGTATTACAGCACAAGGACTTCCACTATTTAAAAATAAGTTGGATATATGCTTTTATGCACAGCAACGTGTAAGTGAAGATCACAAAGATAAATTATATAATATGTATGCAAATTATTATCTCCATTCGGCTTGTGCATTTATTGGCATTAACGCATCTGGAAAAACATCCGTGCTAAAACTTATCAATTTGGCTTTGAACATTATAAAAAATGCACCTATCAATCATGTGCCATCTAAGAGTATTCTAGGAGGAGCTTCAGAAGCTAAAATTTCCACATATTTTTATGACGATTGTAAATATGTCTACTGCCTGGAAACTGTAATTGGATCAAAACAAATGAAGACAGGGGAATATGAATATTCGATTTTGCATGAAACACTTTGGAAGAAGTCTATTACAAGTGTAAAATCGAAACAAGATTTGACAGATTTTACAGGATGTGATCCAGACAAAATTCGAAATGGCAACGAAGAATACCTTTCTGATGATGTAAGTTTTATTATTGCATATAACAAACAGGCAAATACGGCAGTAGAGGTATTCAACTTACCTTCTTACACAAATGTGAATGTTCTGCCCTTTACTGATGATATTCCTTTGGAAGTGATAGCTTTCCTTGATCCGACAATTGAGAAACTGTATTTTGAGCAATCAGAAGGAAAGACATTTATTCATTTGAAGTTTAAACATGAGGATGAAATTATTTTGAATAATTCAATGGATCTTGAACAATATTTATCTTCTGGTACAATCAAAGGGATTGTTACATTTTCTATGGCAAGAGAAGCGCTTCAGTCGGGCGGATACCTTTTGGTGGATGAAATTGAAAATCATTTCAATAAGGAAATTGTAGCAACACTGATTCGGTTCTTTATGGATAGTCGTCTTAATTCAAAAGGAGGAACTCTAATTTTTACAACACATTATTCAGAATTATTGGATGAATATGATCGCAATGACGGAATATATATTGTGAGAAATCGTAATGGAATTACAGTAGAAAACTTGAGCAAAATTTTAAAACGAAATGATATCAGTAAGAGCGAAGCATATCAAAGTGGTTTTCTGCAAGGCACAACTCCTATGTATAATGCCTATATATGCTTAAAAAATTCTCTATTCGCTTCAATCAACTAAGGAGGCGAACAGAATGAATTTGGCAAAATACAAAGCATGTATATGCGAAGGCTCAGCAGAATCAGCAATTATAGATATTTTAGTTGATAACGAACTTCTTATCTTTAATCGTGAGGAAATGTTAGAAGAACAAGTTATTCGCTGTAGAAGTGCTAAAAACTTTGAAAAAGAATATTTAAGTAAAGAATTCGATGCACCAATTTCTATCATACGGATTTTAGACTCACGCAGAGAAAATTTTCACCTTAGTAAAGCCTATGAACCTAAAATAAATGTTATCAATATTATTACTGCCCCAGAAATAGAAATGCTGATAATCCATAATGAAGGAGTATATGATCGATATAAACGTTCAGGAAAGAAGCCAAGCGATTTTTGCAAAACAGAACTAAAGATGAAAAATGTGAAAAGTCAAAAATTTGTTCAAGAATATTTTCGTGATGCAAATATGTTGGTAAAAGCAATTAAAGAATATAAGCGTAAAGCAAATATTCCAAATGGAGAATATACTCTGTTTGATTTATTAAATGAAAAGGCTAAAAGTGAGACCGTTTCAAGTTTTGTGTAAATTCAAAAAACTGATATAAGATATGTCATTAGTTACTCTGGGCAGAACTGATTTTTTGAAGTTCTGCCCTCGCTTGTATTATAATGCAGTTTCCGGACTGACAGGGCTGCCCCGACCAGCCCTGTCAGTCCGGCTACCGACTATAATCCAGACAGCCTTTCTTCAAAAAATATTTCCAGCTGTGAATGGATTTGCCCTCAATCTTTTCGATGACCAGTCCTTTTTTTTGTGATATCCATCATGACCAGATACAACATTTTCAGCAAGCTTTCATCAGTATGCAGAATATCCAAATAATGAACTTTCTCATATATTTGCTGATATTACTATAGATGCTCCAGAAATATATTATCAGGAACGATTTGAATTTTTCCAAAGAAAAAGAAGCATTCAAATAGAAAGTGGTATCAAAAAGAGATATATTTGTAGAATGATGATTAGTTTCATAGCTATATGCAGTTTTTGTATTTTTGTTTTTTGTACATAAGTTTATCCCTAAAGTTTGGAAATTTATAAATAAACTGCCAATTTATGCCAAAAATACGACATCAGCATTAATAATATGCTTGGGTTTAAGTTTACTTGCCGATAAAGTTGGTATGTCAGCTGTAATCGGAAGTTTTTTTGCAGGGATTGCAATTAGTCAAACAGAAGTTTCTGAGATAATTGAAGAGTATGTTTCTGCAATCGGTTATGTCATTTTTATTCCAATTTTCTTTGTTTCAATAGCAATTTCTATAAGTTTTGATGTTTTGTTTGAACATCCATTTATTGTTATTTTATTTACCTTACTAGCCATTTTGACTAAATTTCTTCCTGCATATTATTCTGGTAAGGCGTGTAACCTACAAAAAAGTGAGTCACTTCTTATTGGTACAGGAATGGTATCAAGAGGAGAAATGTCACTTATAGTTGCACAAATTGGATTAAGTGGAGCTATCATTAATAAAAATATCTATTCAGAATTAGTCATTGTCATTATTTTGACGACACTATTAGCTCCATTTCTAATTAAAATGGTAATAAAAAAAGATAGTGCAAGGAATATATAATTAGAAATCGAGGAATATGGTGCTTTTCAAGACGTTGACTTATTCTCAAAAAATAGTTTTGGGATTTATTCTATTAGGATTGATAGGAACCATTTTATTGGCATTGCCTATTTCATCCAAAACAGGTAACTGGACTCCACTACTTGATAGCTTATTTACTTCAATTAGTGCACTATGTGTCACAGGATTGACTGTTTATGATACCTTTACTCATTGGTCTTTTTTGGGACAGTTGGTAATTCTATGTCTAATTCAGGTTGGTGGGATTGGTTTCATGACAGTTATTATCAGTATATCTACGGGATTAGGACATAAAATCGG
>OMGQ01001239.1_pt1 | contig 15685 bp, 11 predicted proteins | sample 1646071 | NCBI WGS metagenome assembly OMGQ01 (sample SAMN05578585, study PRJEB25193) | human gut metagenome | biome: Human Microbiome; feature: human-associated habitat; material: feces | host: Homo sapiens | place: USA:Birmingham
TATTGCGGCAGATTATTAATTTATGTAAACCATATCAATGAGGAAAAAGAAGTGACCATCACGGTTTCCGGTGATGCGGAGGCAAATATCAAACCGGCGGTCCTGATACTTCCTCCCTTAAAGTGACAGAGATAGAAAGAAGGAAACTCCATGAAATTCTTTCATTATGACAAAACCTTAAGCATTATGAAAACACCACAGGGCACCATGACCCTGTCCCGCATCTTCGTGCCCTTTTTTACGGAAATGCTGCTTCTTAATATGATGGGCACCATCAACACCCTGATGCTCTCCCATTACTCAGATGATGCTGTGGCAGCCGTTGGCTCTGCCACCCAGCTTCTGGGAATGATACTCACCTTTTATACCGTGATCGGCACAGGCGCGTCCATAGTCATCAACCACAACCTGGGTGCTGAAAATACAGAAAAGGCTTCTGACGCTGCTTTTACCTCCATTATCTTGTGCGGCACATTAAGTTTGGTTCTGGGCACTTCTCTTTCCCTGGCAGCCAGGCCTCTTCTGGGCCTTATGCATCTGGAAGGGCAGGTTTTGGACTATGCAGTCACCTATTTCCGGATTGCCGTGCAGTTTTCATTTTTCCAGGCAGTGACATCAAGCGTCTCCGGTATTTTCAGAAGTTACGGGAGGCCTAAGATATCTGTCTGCGTGTCCCTGACCATGAACTGTATGAACGCCGCACTGGACTATCTGATCATTTTCCGCCCGGTAGAACTTCCCCTATCCGGGGTATCGGGCATTGCTGCCGCCTATGTATGCAGCCAGTTGTTCGGACTGCTCCTGATACTCACTTTCCTGCGGAAAATACCACTGGGGCTGAATTTCAGAAAAAAAGGTCCTGCTTCATTGAAAATTGTCACAACTATGCTGAAGGTGGGCATCCCGGGAGGTGTCAGCACCATTTCCTACAATCTTTCCCAGGTAGTCTCCACCTCCATCATTGCTATATTGGGGGTTGGTGCTATCTCCACTAAAATATATGTGTCCAACATTGTATTTTACGTGTATGTATTCGGCATGAGTCTGGGATTATCCACTTCCCTTATGATAGGATGGCTGGCCGGAGCGGGTAAATATGAGCAGGCATACAAGCTAAATCTTCAGAACCTGAAACTGACCATAGGCGCCAACGTGACCCTTTCCTTCCTGATCTTTCTTCTGGCAGAGCCTTTGCTTGGATGCTTTACCTCGGACCCCCAGATCATTGCCATGGGCAGGCATCTGATGCTCATTGATATCCTGGTAGAAACCGGCCGGGGATTCAACCATGTGGAAGAAAATTCCCTGCGCGGCGCCGGGGACGTGATCTATCCCATGACGGTATCTATGATATCCTGCTGGACCATGAGTATTCTCTTTTCCTACATTCTGGGAATCCGCATGGGACTTGGCCTTGCGGGGTGCTGGATTGCCTTTGCCATGGACGAATTTTTCCGCGGAACTGCCTATCTGATACGCTGGAGATCCAGAAAATGGACCGCAAAAACAGTCGCGGCCCATGTCTAGTCAGCAAAACGGGAGCACCATACAGGGGCTCCCGTTTTGCAAAAATGATCAGCGGGACCGTCAGTTTTTTTCAACAGATTCAATCACACATTCGTGTCTCTTTGTCTTTATATTATAATTAATTCCCACTAACAATAAATTCCCTGAGTAACTCTCCAGATTTTTAATATAGCGTTTCTCTTTCATCTGATTTATAGCACCTTTTGCAGATTTATTCCATTTTAATTCTATTATCATAGCCGGTTTATCCGAATGATTAATTTTCGGAAGAAACACAATATCCGCAAATCCTTCACCTGTGGGCATTTCTCTGAAAATATCATAATATATCCTTGCGCTATAATATGCCAGGGTGATAGTACAGCTGAGTGAATTTTCATTATTATATGTCAAAACTGATGTCTCTAAATGTGAAGCATCTATTCCTTCCGCTACAGCATCCGCATCTTTTTTCCACGTAGCTTCCAAAAGCATTTCGGATGTACGGATTGCCTTTATAACGGCATTCCACCCTGCTCCCTCTATTGCATTTACAAATTCTGAACTTATTTCTGCATTCGGAATAAATACCTCTTTTTTCCACATATCATACGCCAAGTACCCCAGATGGATCAATAAGGTCAAAACATCATCCCTGGTCTTAAGTGATGTCATATCATTAGCAAACGTATTTGTATTGATCCTGCATCTTTCACCGGAAAGCATCCGGACAATACTGTCTTTTAGGCCATCAAAATTCATATCTATATAAATTCTCAATGCCTCATATGTCTCCGTCTGTGTCCAATAGTTGTCAAATTCCTGATTCAGCATTGCATCAACTACGGATTTTGGACTATATACATGAGGCGCTTTTCTAAATTGATATCCATCATACCATTGCTTTGTCTCTCCAAAGTCCATCCCAAATTCCGCACAAAGATTTCTCACTTCTACTTCTGTAAATCCCACATATTCTGCTAGTCCCTTGGGATTTGTCATTGAGAACTCCATGAACATATTAAGCGCTGAATGTGATCCATACTTTTTAATGGGAAGGATCCCTGTCATATAAGTCAGCTTTGCATACTCCGCATCTTTCAGCAAATCCCTTAAAAAATCAAGATATTCTGTCTGTGCTTTTGTATCATGCTGCTCTTCCCGAAAAATACAGTCCCATTCATCAATAATAAATACAAACTGGTTTCCTGTTATTTTATATATTTCTTCTAAAATACCGGCCAGTTTTCTGGTTTTCTTTTCCACCGGCTTGCATTTTTCTTTTTCTGTCAGAAATGGATAATTTTCATATAACTCTTCCAGGACTCTTTCCTGCAGGTATAAGACTAAATCCTCAGGCTTCTCAACCCGGCTGAGGAATTTCTGTATATTTAGGAATATTAAATCATGCTGATTCAAATGCTCTTTAAATGACTCCGCCTTTTCAATCTGCAGTCCTCTGAACAGCTCCCTTGAATCACATCCACAGCTATAATAGGCCGTCAGCATGCTGGCTGCCATAGTTTTTCCAAATCTTCTTGGACGGCTGACGCATAAATATTTCTGCTGAGTGCCAAATACTTTGTTTGTGTATTCTATTAAACCTGTTTTATCCACATATATTTCGGAAGCTACTGCTTCTTTAAACCCAATGTTATTGGGATTCAAATAAATACCCATCGTTTTGGCCCTCCTACTGAAAATTATTCACTTTGCACCAGACATTATACATATATGATAGTGCAGCACTTGCTGCTGCATAAATTATGAAATCCATCGCCAAAGGCGATTCTGCATGGATTTTTGCCTGTAGCTGTGAAGGTACTGAACAGATACATATGAAGTATTATAACATGCTGTCATGAGATTATGTCACTTTATTGCAAATTTCCGTTACCATCCTCACACTCTATCTCCCTCACCCCTGCCAAAGCCCCATACTGCCCCGGTGATATCCCGGTATACTTTTTAAACACCTTGCAAAAATACCCGTCATCCTTAAATCCCACCCGGTATCCCACGGCGGAGATCTTCATGGAAGTGGTAGCCAGCAGCTCCATGGCACGGTGTATGCGTATTTCATTCAGGCAGGCAAAGATGGTTTTTCCGATGTTCTTTTTAAATACCCGGTTCAGATAATCAAAATTACAGGAAAACTCCTCCTCAATTCCTGCACCTGATATCTGCCGGTGATAATTCTCATTCAAATAATTCAAAAGCTCATGGACCCGGTGATAGGAGGATGGGATCCCGTGGGTGGGCCTGGCCGTCCAGGAAGACAAGGCCTCCCTGGAGATTGCCACCAGGGCCTCCATAAAGCGGCACTCACACGCCACTTTATAATTCTCCATCTGGTTTCTATGCTGTTCCATGGCTTCCTGGATCAGCTGCAGCACCCGCAGATAGCCTCCCTTTCTGCCCAGAGAAACGTGCTTCGGCAGCCACAGGACGTCATCTCTGTACCGCTTATGGGAACCGCTGTCCTGCTGCAGGCAGGTTCCCCGGATCTGCAGAAGGTTCTCCATAAAACCCGGCTGCACCTCTCTTCTGTAGATCTGGGGATGGCGGAATGGATATAAAAATACTCACACCCAGAGGCCTTCAGTCCTTCGTGCACAAAGTCCGTATCCAGCAGAAGTACATCTCCTTCCCTGAGTTCATACTCTTTTTCCTCTTCCCTCAGGTACAGCACCCCCTGCTTCATAATATACAGGATATATTCATCCGGCTGCCGCCTTCTGTGTACATAGGGCGGCTCCAGCACAGCTGTGTCCACCAGCCTGATCTGCGGCAGGATATTGGCATTTATTTCATAATACATCTCTTCATCCAAGGTCCGGTTCACTGCAAAGTGAGATGCTGCCCGGCGCTTTTCCCTCTGTCTCGAACATAAGGATCGTATTTTCCCCTTCTCTCAACAGCGGGGCCGGTATATATAACCGCTTCTGCGGACCAATCTCCCAAAAACGTCCGATATTAAATCCATTGACCAGCACACAGCCTTTTCCCCATCCGGTAAAGTCAAGGAAGGTATCCCCTGTCTCGTCAGCCTCAAATGTAAATTCATAGAATCCCGGCTCTCCCGCTTTGATCGGGACCTCAAAATCCAGACCGCTTAGATCTTCCATTGGCAGGCAGTATTCTGTCCAGTGATAATGCTGATGGCCGTTGATCTGCACGCTTCTGTCAATTCCTTTCCGCTGCTGCTCAAGAGCCGGCCCAAAGTTGACGCGGCCCATATTTTCCATCAAAATGGAGATCTTCTCCCCCTTTTGGACCGGATTCTCAAACACATACTCTGTCAGCAGTTCCCTGTCATACAGTGTCAGTACAGGCTTTTCATCCACAAACATATTTGCTCTGTCATTGGCGCCCCACAGACGGATCTTTTCAATAGGTCCCTCGTATTTCAACGGACTTTCGTACAAGATGTAGCCGTATCCCTGCCCCAGCTTTTCCATGGACTGAGGATATACACAGTCAACCGGAGAGGCTATGTTTTTCAGGTTTCCGAAAAGCCCGGCTTTTCTGGCTGTCCTCAGCGTTCCGTAGTCTTTTCTTTTTATCTCCGTACTCAGACTTACTTCCGGTATCTCCGTATATTTGCTGATAACCCGGCGGAACGCTTCATATTTCGGTGTGATCCTGCCGTCCTCAGTCAGCAGAGCATCATAATCGTAGGAAGTCACATCCGGGGTCAGCACATCATAGTAGTTGGAGCCATTTGTAAATCCAAAATTCGTGCCGCCCTCAAACATATAAATATTCACATGCCCCTCAGACAGGATTTCATCCAAATCCTTCACATGCTCATCCAGATCTCCGGTCTGATGGCATTCCACACCCCAGTTGTCAAACCAGCCCACCCAGAACTCCATGCACATAAGGGGCTTGTCCCCTATCTTCTCACGCATAATGGCAAACTGTTCTTTTCCCTTGGGGCCAAAATTTCCGGTCTGCAGGACACCATCTATTTTTCCGCAGTCAAAGGCGTCTCCCCACGGACCGTCTGAAGTGACAAGAGGAACCTCACATCCGCATTCTGTCATGAGATCCTTCATGTATTCCAGATACTCCCTGTCATCACCATAGTAGCCATACTCATTCTCCACCTGCATCATAATGACCGGACCGCCCTTGGTATACTGCAGAGGCGCAATGACCTTAAAAAGCTCCTCATAGTATTCTCTCACAAGCTGCAGATAAGGCTCATACATACAGCGAAGGCGCATACCGTCCTCCCGCAGAAGCCAATAGGGAAGTCCGCCGAATTCCCACTCCGCACAGATATAGGGAGACGGCCTTAAGATCACCATCAGTCCCAGCTCCTGGGCCGTCTTCACATAGCGTGCAATATCCAGAATACCGCTGAAATCAAACACGCCTTTCTCCTTCTCATGAAGGTTCCAGGGAATATAGGTCTCAACCGTATTACATCCCAAAGCCTTTAATTTTTCCAGTCTGTCCCTCCAATATTCAGGTACCACACGGAAATAATGCATTCCTCCGGAAATGATCTTGATCTTTTTTCCATCCAGATAAAAATCTTCCCTTATCTCAAATTTTTCCACTTCCTGCTCCTTTCTGAACTTTGCATTGTTCATACAGCAAATGGGAATGCCAAATGCCGGGCACTTTTCGCTGCGCCAGTATTGGTATTCCCATGCGTTTTACTAAACTTTCCTAATTAGGATTTTATCACTTTTCGCCTCTGAATGCATCAATATCTTTCTGGATAGATGCCTTTACTTCTTCATATCCTGCTGCTTTCAGTTTTTCTCTCATTTCGTCAATGGCTTTATGCGGATCATCATATTTTCCGTAACCAAGCTGAGGAAGATATTCAGATAATACATTGGCAATGGCTGCCTGCTGTGTCTCAATTGCGTTTTTGTCAATGATCAGGTTTTCAAATTCATAGTCATATGCAATCTTATCATAGTTGTCGATCATATCCTGTGTGCCATCCCACCAGCTTACATTCTGCAGTTCCAGGTCATCGTTACGTCCGCACCAGAAGTTGGCATCCACTTTGTCAGTTGCCTCATCCCATCCTTCCGGATAATCCAGCTTGCCGTCCTCTGTCACAATGTAGTCTGTTCCCTCAACACCATAGTTGATGTAACGGTAGCACTCTTCGTCGTTGCGCAGCAGATCATATACCATCAATGCTCTCTCCGGATGTTTGGAGTTTGCGCTGATCGCTGCGCCGTGAGTCTTGAGTGGTTTTGCCACATTGTTGTTTTCCTGTCCCCAGTAATACATTTTCACATCAGAACCCGGCTGTTTTACATCCATGTTGGGTTTTACCTGTGAATAGTAAGTCTGGCTGTGGTGCTGGTCTGCCGCGCAGGTACCTGCATACATTTCCACTCTGGTATCGCCGTCATAGTTCAGGGCATCCTCACGCCATACGCCGATCTCATTCCATTCTTTCATCATGTCAGCAGCTTCATAGATCGCATCATCCTCCATGAACGGAGAAGAAACGGTATAGGGATCTTCTTTGGAGGTAAACCAGAATTCATAATTACCTGCATTGCATCCGATAAGCGGACGGTAATTGGTATTAGATAAAATGTATGGCTCCAGAAGGCTTCCCAGGTTATTCTTACCTGCATCCCACGGTACAACATCCGGCTTGTTGTCTTTTACATATTTGAAATATGTCGTCAGTTCATCAAATTTTGTGATGGTTCCATCCGTGATGCCTGCCTCTTTTGCCCAGTCTCCACGGTACATCATTCCATGGTTTGTATACTGGGTGTATTTATCCTCAGGGATGAACATGATCTCATCATTCAATTTACAGATATCCCAGTTGCCGTCAGCGTCAACCTGTTCCCAGGTCTTCGGTGCGTATGTCTTCAGCATATCTTCTGTCAGGGGCAGGAATGCACCTTTCTGCGCATTTTCCCAGCCGTACAGCCAGTCTGTAGCGGTTGTGATAATATCAAGGGATGCGTCACCGCTTAAAAGCTGTGTATTATACTGTGTCTGCCAGTCAGCCCACTCAACATAAGTGAGTTCCAGCTCTGCATTTACTTTTTCAGTCAGGACTTTGTTTAACGCTTTCAGCACCTCATCTAATCTGCCGTTGGAAGGTTTGTTTCCCAGAACCAGCATGTTGATGACTTCATGGCTGGAAGTGTCAATGGTTCCGTCCTCTTTTACTTTGGAACCTCCGTCACCGCCTTTGCTTCCGCAGCCTGCCAGGCTTGCTCCCATTAATACAGCCATGGTCAGGGCCAGAGTACGTTTTACTGTGGTATTCTTTTTCATTTTGATCCTCCACTTCTTATATTTTTTATTCATATAAATCCCTTACAGGGTAATTCATATCAGTCAGCAGTTACAAAATATCAACCTTTTACCGCTCCCACGGTGATACCGGAGATAAAATATTTCTGTACAAAAGGATACAAAAATACGATCGGTCCGGTTGCCACAACCGCTGTGGCCATCTTCAGTGTATTGGACGGAAGGTCTGCAACCGTCACAGCGGCACCGGCCATTGAGTTCTTAAGCGCAGCGGCCTGGTTTATGATGTTGTACAGATAATACTGCAGCGGCTTATAATCCACCTCTGAACCCAGATACAGGGATGAGAGGTACCATTCGTTCCAGTAGCCCAGGGCCAGAAACAGACCCACAGTTGCCAGCGCCGGTTTCAGCATGGGCAGAACAAGGGAAATAAAAATCTTGAAGTCTCCGGCTCCGTCAATCTTACCGGACTCGGTGATCTCAAAGGGCACGGATTTTGCAAAGTTCTTCATCAGAATGATCAGCCACGGTGTCATAAGCAATTGGAAGAACACGGCAAAGTAGGTTCCTTTCAACTGCAGATATCTGGATACCCAGATGAAAGTGGGCGCCATACCTGCGGAAAACAGGGTTGTAAAGTAGATGAAAAAGGAGATTACATTTCTGAAGGGAAAATCCTTTCTCTGCAGGGCATAGCCGGTCATGGCAATGACGAACAGTCCCACAAGGGTTCCGCAGACCGTAAGTAGGATGGTGACTGCGTAAGAGCCCAGTATCATTTTCGGGAACCGGAATACCCAGGTATATGCATCTAATGTGAATTCTTTCGGAAGCAGGCCGAACCCTTCCTTCATGATCACGCTCTCCGTACTGAGTGATGCCGATATGATAAGAATAAACGGCAGCAGACAGATCAGCGCAAAAGCTGTGATCACCAGATAAGAAATCATTTTTACGATCCAGGTACTGGCGTCCTGTTTTATCTTTGTCTTATTTTGATTCTGCACTTTACTCACCTCCTAGAATAATGCGTAATCCGGATCGATCCGTTTAACCAGCCAGTTACTGAACATAACAAGGGCAAATCCAAAGATGGACTGGTACAGCCCCACTGCAGATGATGTAGAGAAGTTGTTCTGCGTTGTCATGGTCCTGTATACGAACGTCTCAATAATATCGGTTGTCTGGAAGAGCTGGGAGTTATTGCCTACCATGTTCCAGAATAAACCGAAGTTACCCTTCATAATGCCGCCTAAAGCAAAGAGCAGAAGAATAATGAATGTAGGTTTGAGGCTTGGAAGGATGATGTAGCGGATCCTCTGCCAGCTCGTTGCTCCGTCCACTTCCGCGGCTTCCATCATACCGGAATCAATGCCGCAGATGGCTGCAAAATAAACAACCGAACCGTATCCTGTCTGCTGCCACATCTGACAGAAGATAATGATAAACGGCCATATACCTGCCATACTGTAAATCTTGACAGGGTCTCCGCCGGTTTCACGCAGCAGGGTATTTAAAGCACCTGTATCGTAATTCAGGATATTAAATGCGATGGCTCCGATCAATACCACAGAGATGAAATACGGCAGGAACATAATGGTCTGGGATACCTTTTTAAAGTATTTGTTGCGCACTTCGTTCAGCATAACGGCAAGTGTGATCTGCACCACATTGCCCAGAACAATAAAGACCACATTGTAAAGCAGTGTATTTCTGGTCAATTTCCAAAGTTCACCGGATTGGATCAGGAATTCAAAGTTCTTCAGTCCCACAAACGGACTGCCGAAGATTCCATCCCGGAAATTATAGTTCGTAAACGCTATGTACACACCCGGCAGGGGGCAGTAATTAAAGACTATAAAAAACACCACAGCAGGAAGACACATCAGCAGCAATGTCCGGTTGTCCTTTACTTTTTTCAAGAATGGCTTTTTGGTACCTGCCATGACCGCTGTTCCTGTTTTATTTCACATCATTCTCCTCCTCTTTTTGAAATCGGTTTCAATAATTCCCTGTTTTCACTCACTCTCCTAGGTTAAACACACGTGCATTTCCTCCTATTCTTGTTCTCTTTTATTACAACTGCCCTTTAGCTGCAGATGTTTTTATGTATTTCCACCATGTCCGTGCCCCTGATATTGAAACCCGTTTCAATACGGATATAATCTTACACTTCTATGTTTTAAGCCATTTACGTTTTCTCTTACCCGTTATACTTTGCCGTGGACTCACGGATCACAAGTTTAGGGGGTATGAGCTGCATTTTAGACGGATTCTTTCCCTCGATCGCCATGATCGCTGTCTCTACCAGAGTATTGGCGAATCTGTCATAATCATATCCTACGCTTGTCAGGCATGGTGTCTCAGATTCCGCGATAAATGTGTCATCAAAGCTAAGGATGGAGATGTCATCCGGTATAAAAAGTCCGTGGCGGCGGATAGACTGCATAATGCCCATTGCCATAAAATCGTTGATGGCAATGACCGCTGTGGGAAGCTCTTGTCCGCTGTCAAAAATCCTGTCCATCACCTGAAGCCCGCACTCCACGGAATACTCCGGTGTCTCCACAATGTCATCAGCAGAAAATGCGATCCCATGTTTTCTCAGACTGCTTCTGTAAGTGACCCGCTTTGTATAAGTGGAATTCACATCTTTCCTGCCTCCAATAAGCGCAATCTTTTGGTGGCCGTACGCGATAAGATGTTCCATTGCAGCCTCCATGGCCTTTTTCTGATCTATATTAACCTGGTAACAGTCACTGCCGTCCAGTTTGCCTGTGATGACTACGGGGATCGTATCTGTGATCTGGTTGATCTTCTCCACATACTCCTCGTCTGAAACCATCTCGTCCACTTTGCCGCCGATCATGATCAGGGCATCCACCCGCATCTCGATCATCTTCTGCAGGTTCTGTTCCTGAAGTTCCATATCATTCAGATAATTGCTGAGCATCAGGCTGTAGCCTCTCTCATTGGCAGCCCTCTCACAGGCCACGGCAAGTGTTGCATAAAAAGGATTTCTAATATCCGGGATCAGGAAACCAATGAGCTTTGTCTGTGTACTGCTCAGACTGCGCGCCATGGCATTTGGCCGGAAATCATATTTCTTGATCAGAGCCTCCACCTTGATCCGCTTCTCTGTGCTGACATTGGCATTGCCTGTCAGGACCCTGGAAACGGTTGCCGGGGATACTCCTGCTTCCTTTGCGATATGATAAATACTAACTCTCTCTTTTCCCATTGTCTCACCTGTTCATATATAATGTATAGATTGTAATACTTCCAGTATAATATATGAAACCGCTTTCTACAAGACAAATCTTTTAGATCACTGCTTTGTCATATTCACCAATCGATTTATCTATATTATAAAGGGAGAATCACAGAATGCACATGTAATTATTTTTTTATTTTGGTACTTTTTTTGATTCCCGGTAAAAATTTTACCGGCTTTTGTTCAATGCTACATAATCCTTCAAATAGGCCTGCACTGCTCTGACCGAATAAATGTGCGGCGGCAGCAGGCATCCGGCCATCGGGTAGGGATTTTCTAAACTGTTACATTTCTACAGATTCTTCCTGTATTTGCTGGGGGATATCCCTGTGTTTTTCTTGAAAACCTTTATGAAATAAAAATAGTCATTATAGCCTGTCTGCTCTGCAATGGCTTCCACGGAAAGGCTTTCATCCGCAAGCAGTTCCTTTGCTTTCTGGATTCGTTTTGAGGTAATATACTCTGAGAAGGAGAGTCCCAGCTCTGCCTTTAACTGGCTGCTCAGATAACCGGTGCTGATCCCGTGAGCCTCCGCCAGGCCGGAGAGGGTGATACTTTCTGTGTATCTCTCCTGTATCTCCCGGATTATCTGATTCATCATTGAGGAGTTTATGGGTTCCGCCGCAGATACTTCCTCCGCCTCCCCCCGCTCACTTCTGAATGCTCCCAGCAGTCTTTCCAGAACCTGGTCCAGCTTCTCCTGCTCCACCGGTTTCAGCAGATAGTCAAATGTCCCCATCCGGATCGCGGACTGCGCATACTCAAATTCCGCGTACCCGCTGATGAAGATCACTTTCACATCCAACCCTTTCTCTCTGATCTTCTCCAAAAGCTGCAGACCGTTCAGGCCGGGCATACGGATATCGGAGATCAGGACATCAGGCTTTTTCTCCAAAATCTCCTCCATGGCAGCCACCCCATTGTTTGCTTCCCCGATCACCCGCATCGGCAGTCCTGATCTTTCAAACTGCTTTTTAAAACCGATCGCCACCCATGTTTCATCATCTGCCAGATAAATCCTGTACATTTTCACCGCCCCTTTCCTCTACCTCTTCCGGTATTATGATCGTGATTTTTGTCCCCACTCCCAATCTGCTCTCTATCCGAAATACCACGTCATCCCCGTAAAATAATTTTAGTCTCTGGTATATGTTGGCCACTCCGATCCCCTTCTGTCCGGTTGGCTTGCTGTCCAGATTGTCCCGCATCCATACCAGTTTTGCCGGTTCAATCCCACAGCCGTTGTCCTCCACCACAAACATCATATGGCTCTCCCCCTCCATGTGTATGGATACGTTTACTTCCCCGTCCTCCATTTTCTGTTCCAGACCGTGGAATACGGCATTTTCCACCAGAGGCTGAAGCATGAGCTTGATCACCCGCTTCTCTTTCACCGCCTCATCCATCTCAATGTCCACATCTATCTTACCCATGAAGCGGTAATCTATGATCTTGGCATATTCCCGGATGTAGCTGACTTCCTCCTCCACACTGACAATGTTATCCCCTTTTATGGCAAAGCGGAATACCTTTGACAGCGCCATGGTGATCTCCGCAATATCCTCCACCTCATAGTACAGTGCCATGGAACAGATACACTCAAAGGTATTATACAGAAAATGAGGATTGATCTGATTCCGGTAGGCTAAAACCTGAAGCTGTTTCTTGGCGATCTCCGCCTCATACATTTTTTTCTGGGATTCCCGGATTTCCTGGTTCATCTTCTGCTGTTTGTCCAGCATATGGTTCAGGCTTTGCACCACTGTACCGATCTCATCCTCCCTGCCGATCTCCATTCTCTCCTCAGGCCGGTAAACAATCCCCTGGATAAACAGATCCACCCGGTGCAGTGGCCCTACAAAACGTTTATAACAGAACCATACCAGCAGGATCAGGAGGGCAAATGCCAGCACATAGGCTGTGGTCACAAATTTTTTGCCGTTCTCGGTGCTGCTGTTCATTTCACTCTCCGGTATACGGCTGACCACTTTCCATCCGTCCATGCGCACACTGCGCACTTTCACATAATAGCCGTCCGTGCTCCTCATCATACTCCTGGCCAGCTCTTCCAGCCCGTCATTTCCTCTGGATGCGATTATCTGATCATTGCCGTCCAGCAGATATACCTGTGTATTCTCCGTGGTCTGGGAATCCTCCAGAAGCCCTGACAGGTTATCTGTCCGCATCATCATCACACACATGCCGATCTGAATGCCGTACTTCCGGTTATTCAGATCATAGACAGGAAAATATACCGTATAAAAAGGCACGCCTGCCTGATTCAGATAAAAGATATCTCCAAATTCCATCTTTTTCTTCAAAAGTGTTACAAAATCCGGGTTATTTGCTGCCTTTCCCATGGCTGCGATCTGGTTCAGAGAGGTGTCATAGAGATAGATCCCAGCTATGTCACTCTCCAGCAAAACCGTATTGGAAAAAATCTCCGACAGATCTTCTGACGCCATGACTCTCGCAACAGGGTCCATGGTAAAATAGTCATATGTGGTGGGCGCATAGGCCATGGCAGTGGCCACATGGTTCAGCGTATCATGGAAATCTTCCATTTTTCCTTCTACCTGCAGCAGAATCTTTTCATTCAGATCAATGGTCCGGTCCCTGAGCATTCTGCTGGAATAGCTGTCCGTCACAGTGTATGCCGCCAGCAGAAGGAACATAATAAGGGCAGTGAAGGCGATAAGCTGAAGCCATAAACTGTCTTTTAATCTCTTCCTCATAGTTGTCCTCTCCCTCATTTATAAATGAATACGCAGGCCTACTGAACTGTCACGTTTATTTTCTCTATACTCTTGCCGTATTCCCTGCAGTTTTTCTGATATATCTCATTTTTATAGGCATCCAGGCTGTCAATTCCCATTCTGTTCAGGGTTTCTGTCATCTCCGTATACCGGGCTTCGGCTTCCTCCCGGCTTTCCGCCAGGACGATCCGGGGAATCTGTTCCTTTTCATATTCCCTTATTTTCGCATCCAGGATTCCCTCCTCGCTCTCCGGGGGAATGTCCTCCGCCGTTAAGGGAAGCAGGGATTCATCATAGCCTGCTGTCCTCTCATGGCTGCCGTAGGCGGTAAAGATCTCCTTTTCCGCTTCTGTGCTGCTGCCTTTTTCCGGTTCCGGCAGTACGCTTCTCTCCCAGGAGAAGTTGTCAAACATCCACCAGGCCCCCTGCCCGGTCTGTCCGTAATCCAGAGATGCTTTTTCCCCTTTTTCTGTCTGCACCACATATCCTTGGTCATCCAGATGATAATCACTGCCCTCATATCCAAAACTCCAGAATAAAAGCCCGTCATCACTGCTCATATAATCCAGCCATGCCGCTACCTGGGCGGGATGGCTGCAGTCTTTTGAGATAAACGTTCCCAGCCAGCCTGTGGGCGCTCTCAGATTTTTTCCGAGAACCGGGGTCTCCCCTCCTGAGGAAAAGATGGGACCTGAGGAGACCCATTCGGTGTAATCAATGCCGCTGTTTGCCACATTGCCTATAAAGCAGAACACATTTCCTTTGGCCATCAGAGTCTTTATCTTTGCATTTTCATAAGTAAGCTGTTCCGGAGATGCATAGCCTTTCCGTATGGCCTCATTTAAAAACAGAAGCGCATGCTTTGCTTCAGGCTGCAGAAGGATATCCCGGTAATTTCCGTTCTCATCCACCCGCTCAGCGCCAAAAGTGTATTCCAGAAATTTCACGGTGGGGTCGCTGTATCCCTTTCCATCAACCAAAAGAGGGATCACCGCTTCCCCGCCTACGTCCAGATGCATATTTTTCACCTGTTCCCAGGCTGCCAGAACCTGTTCCTCTGTCTGCACATCCTCAATGGTCAGCCCGGCTTTCCTGAGCAGTTCCCTGTTCCATATGACTGCATTGTTGTCATTATAGTTGGTCCAGTCCTCATAAAACTTGGAACTGGGCTTCCAGATTTTCCTGGAATCCTGGGAATTCATATGGGAGGGATACGCATACCAGCCGCCGTCCCGCTTGATCAGTTCCTTTTTAATATCTTCGGGAAAAGACTTCAGGAGATGGGAATCCGGACAATACTTTTTTAAAAATTCCTCCAAATTCCAGACCTTTCCTGATGTGATGAGCTGGCTGATCGTCGTCTCATCCGTGAGGGATATGATGTCCGGCAGTTCATCATTCAGCAGCATCAGACTGAGCTGTGCGTCTGCATTCTGGGGCGGCACGGTAATATCCAGGGCCAAGCCTGTCTTTTCGGTAATATCCCCGGTAATGGTCCCCTCCCCTGTACTCCAGGAGGGCGGTTCCCAGAAATTCACATCGCAGAATAAGGAAGCCGTCACATATGGGTCGCCCTCCTCTTTGGCTATATCCTTCTGTCCTGCACCGCATCCTGCAAACAGCAAAACACCTGCTGACAGGGTGATCAAAATCATTTCTCGTATTTTCATCTCTTCCTCCAGATTGTGTCACGAACCGGCAGCAGTCCGGTCACCCGAACTGTCACACAAACTCCTCTGCTGTTATTCTATCATTGCAGGCACTACATTGACAATGCCATTCCCCAACTGTTTTTTCCATGATAGGGTTTGAGTTACTATTCACGGCTGCTATCCCGCGAGGTGTTTTTATGCGCTTGCGCATGAAAATCCCGAGGCAGCCAGCG
>OMGQ01001242.1_pt1 | contig 15671 bp, 9 predicted proteins | sample 1646071 | NCBI WGS metagenome assembly OMGQ01 (sample SAMN05578585, study PRJEB25193) | human gut metagenome | biome: Human Microbiome; feature: human-associated habitat; material: feces | host: Homo sapiens | place: USA:Birmingham
CCTGAACGAAATCCCCGCCGTCATCATCGAGGCCGACGACCGCAAGGTGATGGAGCTCGGCCTGATCGAAAACCTCCAGCGGGAGGATCTGAACCCGATTGAAGAGGCCAACGGCTACAAGGTGCTCATGAGCGAATACGGTCTCACCCAGGAGGAGGTGGCCCAGCGGGTGGGCAAGTCCCGCCCCGCCGTTGCCAACGCCCTGCGGCTGCTGACCCTTCCCGACCCGGTACACCTGCTGCTGGAGGAGGGCAAGCTCTCCGCCGGCCACGCCAGGGCCATCCTGGCTGTGCCCAGCGGGGAGCTACAGAAAAAGCTGGCGCAGAAGGTCATTGCGGAGGAGCTCTCCGTCCGGCAGACCGAAGCTCTGACCAAGCGGTTGGCTGCGGAACCCAGAGAAGCTGCGGAGCCCAAGTCCGCCGCCGGCCCTGACCTGTCCATTTATCTGCGGGAGGCGGAAAAGACCCTGGCTACCCGCTTTGGCCGCAAGGTTCACATCATCAACGGCCGGAAAAAGGGAAAAATTGAGCTGGAATACTACAATCCAGAGGACTTGAACACTCTGCTGGAGCTGCTGGAGCAGCTTCCCTCCGCCGGGAAAGGAGGGGTTTCCCTTTGAGCACTGATTCCGACAAGCAGGAGCGCAGCCGCCTCCAGCACGAGGCGGAGCATGAGCGGCCCCACAAGCGCAGCTCGGTGCTGCTCTATCTGGTCATCCTCTTTGCAGCGGCTTTTCTCCTGCTGCTGATGTCCTACTTCATGCAGCAGCGGGCCAACCAGGAGGCCATGGACAAGCTGGAGCAGACCTCCGACTCGGCCACCCAGTCCCTGGAGAACATTCTCCAGGAAAACGAAACCCTCAAGGTGGAAAACGAGGCCCTGAGCCAGCAGGTGGCCCAGCTCCAGGAAGCGCTGGAGGACGCGGAAAGCGCCTCCGACGGCGAGGCCGCCCTGGTGCAGCTGGAGGCGCTCTGCTATTTGAACCAAATTCGCGCCCTATACAACGACGGGCGCTACTCCGATGCCCGGGATGCGGCGGCCGCCGCCGAGGCCGCTCTGGCTGGAGCGGGCGGCATGGAGGGGGTACTGGGTACGGTGGCCGATGGGCTCACCGGCCAGCAGCGACAGGACTACAACCCCCTGGAGGCCTACCAGTCCCTCATGGAGTGGCTGGGCTGATTGTTTCACGTGAAACGGCGTCGGGACAAAGTCCGCTCCATTTCATCCGGCGCTGTGCGCCGGATATCCATTCCACTCCCTTGTCCCTCCGCTTCCCCACGCGACCCGCTTCGCACTTTTCTCTCCCCTATAGGGGCGGCTTTATGGTCGCCCGCGGGCGACTACAAGGGTCGCCCCTACGGGTTTATCTCACACCACTTTATTGAAGGAGAATCAACCATGCTGGACATTAAATTTATCCGGGAAAATCCCGACGCCGTGAAGGAGAACATCAAGAAGAAATTTCAGGAACAGAAGCTCCCCCTGGTGGATCAGGTGCTGGAGCTGGACGCAGAGAACCGCCGTACCATCCAGGAGGCCCAGGAACTGCGCACCGCCCGCAACGCCAAGAGCAAGCAGGTGGGCGTACTGATGGGGCAGTCCAAGAAAGACCCCTCCAAGCTGGCGGAGGCCGAGGCGCTGAAGGCCGAGGTCAAGGCCGACGCCGACCGGCTGGCCTTCCTGGAGGGCCGGGAGACCGAGCTGGCCGCGGAGATCCGCCGCATCCTGCTCCAGATCCCCAACATCATCGATCCCTCCGTGCCCATCGGCCCCGACGACTCCTGCAACGTGGAGGTGCAACGCTTCGGCGAGGCAGCAACCCCCGCCTTTGAAATCCCCTACCACACCCAAATCATGGAGTCCTTCGACGGCATCGACATGGACGCCGCCGGCCGGGTATCCGGCGCGGGCTTCTACTACCTGATGGGCGACATCGCCCGCCTCCACGAGGCGGTGCTGGCCTACGCCCGCGACTTCATGATCGACAAGGGCTTCACCTTCTGCATCCCCCCCTTCATGATCCACGGCAACGTGGTGGAGGGCGTCATGAGCCAGACCGAGATGGACGCCATGATGTATAAGATTGAGGGAGAGGATCTCTACCTCATCGGCACCTCAGAGCACTCCATGATCGGCAAGTTCATCGACCAGATCATCCCCGAAGACAAGCTGCCCCAGACCCTCACCTCCTACTCCCCCTGCTTCCGCAAGGAGAAGGGCGCCCACGGCATCGAGGAGCGCGGCGTGTACCGCATCCACCAGTTTGAGAAGCAGGAGATGATCGTCGTCTGCAAGCCGGAGGAATCGATGCAGTGGTACGACAAGCTCTGGCAGAACACGGTCGACCTGTTCAGAAGCATGGACATTCCGGTGCGCACGCTCGAGTGCTGCTCGGGCGACCTCGCGGACCTCAAGGTCAAATCGGTCGACGTCGAGGCCTGGTCGCCGCGCCAGCAGAAGTATTTCGAGGTGGGAAGCTGCTCGAACCTCGGCGACGCACAGGCGCGCCGCCTGCGCATCCGCGTCAACGGTCCGGACGGCAAGTACCTCGCGCACACGCTGAACAATACGGTCGTCGCCCCGCCGCGCATGCTGATCGCGTTCCTCGAGAACAACCTGCAGGCAAACGGCAGCGTCCGCATCCCCGAGGCGCTGCGCCCATACATGGGCGGCAAGGACGTCCTTGTCCCGAAGAAATAAAAACAGAACGCCGCCGCAGCTGCACGCGTACATTTTGCAGCCGCGGCGGCATTTTCATATCCTTTCGAGCGGCAAAAAACGGCGCCGGACAGAAAATTCCGCATTTTCCGCCCCGTCCTGTGAAAAACTTTTCCTGCGGATATGTGGAAAATACAGGAAGGTCATTCTTTTATGCAGGATTCCTGTATAGTGTGAAAACATATTTTCTTGGCCTTTATGGCAAATTTACAGGAAAATCCAGAAAATATACTGTAAAGATAGGAAATAAGGGCGCAAAAAATCTTGCTTTTTGGACGAATAATTATTCATAAATTGAATGAGATTTGCTGTGGAAAACTCGGTGGAAAGTGTTGAAAAGCACACGGTATAGTGGCAAAACGCTTGTTTTTCACAATTTGTCGATGGCTTGTGGAGAACCATGGCAGCAGTGCCTATGCAAAAAGGAACCGATCAAATCGACCGGTTCCTTTAAAAAATTGCTGGTTGTATTTTAGTTTCGTTCTCAGATTCACAGACAGCCGGTCTGAGCTGAAGCGGCGGATTGCTCCGTGGAATGCGAAGCCGTTTTTCAGTGGCCCTGCCTCGGGTGGTTTTCAGGTGACCGCGCCGCGATTTTGCGGGGCAGCGCGCGTGATTTCCCCAAAAGGATCTGCCAAGGCGCAGTCTGTGCTGCTGCGCTCATTCCGCTGGGACAGGTGCGGTTTCGCGGCGCTTCAGGGTAAAGCTGAGCGCAAAGACGAGCACGGAGAGAAACATGACGCCGCCGGCGATCAGGTAAAACGGCTTGCCGCCCACCGCGTCGAACAGGAAGCCGCCGAGCAGGTTGCCGAGAATGCCGGCAATCTGCGAGACGGAGACGAACAGGCCGTGCGCCGTGGCGCGCAGGTGGACCGGCGCCATCTCGTAAATGTAGTTGGTCGCCGTGCCGAGGAACAGCCCGTTGCCGAGGCCGAAGAATGCGGCGAAAACGACGAATTCCGGCAGCGAGGTGACGAAAAAGCCGAGCAGCAGGCATTCCACACCCATGAAAACGGCCGCCAGCATGATGAGGTAGCGCAGCTGGAAGCGGCGGCGCAGCTTCACGATAAAGTACAGGAACGGGATCTCCATCAGCGCGCGCACGGAGAGCACAAGGCCGATGTTCGTGCTGTCGATTTCGATCGAAGTCATCAGATAGGGCAGGAAGTTGCTCTCGAAAGCGGTGCCCACGTAGAAGAAAAAGCCGAAAATAAGGAAGGTGACAAAGCGGCGGTTCTTAAAAAGCTCGCCCGTGCCCATGCGGCTTTTCTTCGTGCGGCCGCCGCTCTGCGGCTCGCGGCAGAAAAATACGAGCACGATCGCGGGAATCATCACGATCGCCGCGGCCCAGAAGGTGGAGCCGACGCCGAGTGCCGGAATCAGGAGATTGACGGCGAGGATGCCCGCCACCGCGAACCACAGCGAGCCGCTGCTGCGGATCGTGCCGTAATTCAGGCTGTTTTCGGCACAGTTGCGCACCGTGATGTTGTCCACAAATGCCGACATCGGCGCGCGGAAGAAGTTCACGACGGGGATGATGATCAGAAAGAGAAGCGCGGAGTACGGCTGCCCGGAGGGGATCAGCGGGATGAGCGCGAAGAGAGAGACGCCGAGCGAAAGCGTCAGCATGACGATCTTGCGCACGCCGCCGATGCGGTCGCTCACCATGCCCCAGAAGGTCATGGCGACAATCGCGACCGCGCAGGCAATAGCGTTCAGAAGGCCGAACTGCGCGGCGGGAAAGCCGTTGTTCTGCAGGTAAACGGTCTGGTAGCCGCCGACGGCCATCGAGGCCCAGAAGGTGCCCTGCACCACGGCGAGCCGCAGCGCCTCGCTGTTCTGCGGCGTTACGGCGGGAAAATGAAATTTTTTCATGCGTTTTCATCCTTTTGTGAATTTTCAATACAACCCGTTTGGTCTAGGTACAGCGTATCGCAAAGCGGGGGCACTGTCAAGATTTTTCTGCGTTTTTTCCGGCGCAAATTGCGCGGCCGTCCGCGCGCGTCCGCCTTACGCGGACAGAATGTCGCTTTTTGTCGCTTTTTCCTAAGAAGATAGGAAGAACCGAGTAAAAATATCTCTGTTTTTCATCGCACGAACCAGTTGAAAAGAAGCCGTTAAAGTGATAAAATTTAATATCAATAATCCATTAAGAACGGCGCAGGCTGTGCGGCACGGCCATGCGCCTTTAAAGAATCACAAGCGGCGTGAAAAGTGAAAGGATGGTTGACGGTTATGCTGAACACAGATTTTACTTCCAAGTTTGTCAAAGAGGGGCTGACCTTTGACGACGTTCTGCTGATTCCCGCAGAATCAAACGTGCTGCCCGCGCAGGTGGATATTTCCACGCAGCTCACAAAGAAGATCCGGCTCAATACCCCGATTATGACAGCGGCGATGGATACCGTCACCGAGGCGGAAATGGCGATCGCGATCGCGCGTGAGGGCGGCGTCGGCATCATTCACAAGAATATGTCGATCGAGCGTCAGGCAGACCTTGTCGATATGGTCAAGCGCTCCGAAAACGGCGTTATCGTCGATCCGTTCTACCTTGCGCCGGACAACACGGTGCGCGAGGCGGACAGCCTCATGGGCCGCTACAAGATCTCCGGCGTGCCGATCTGTCAGGACGGCAAGCTCGTCGGCATCATCACGAACCGCGACCTCCGCTTCATGACCGACAAGGACTTCGACCAGAAGATCGCCGACGTCATGACGAAGGAAAACCTTGTCACCGCGCCGGTCGGCACCACCATGCTGGACGCACAGGAAATTCTTCGCCGCCACAGAATCGAAAAGCTCCCGATCGTCGATGAAAAGGGCTACCTCAAGGGCCTCATCACGATCAAGGATATTGAAAAGGCCGTGCAGTACCCGAATTCCGCGCGCGACGCCGGCGGCCGCCTGCTTTGCGGCGCGGCGATCGGTGCGACGGCCGACGTGCTCGAACGCGTTGCGGCGCTCGTCGAGGCGCAGGTTGACGTTGTCGTGCTCGACTCGGCGCACGGCCACAACAGCGGCATCATCGAGGCTGTCCGGAAGGTCAAGGCCGCGTACCCGGAGCTCCAGCTCATCGCGGGCAACGTGGCGACCGGCGCGGGCACGCGCGCGCTGATCGAGGCCGGCGCAGACTGCGTCAAGGTCGGCATCGGTCCCGGCTCCATCTGCACCACGCGCGTGGTTGCGGGCATCGGCGTGCCGCAGATCACCGCCGTGTATGACGCGGCGTGCGTCGCGGCGGAATACGGCGTGCCGATCATCGCGGACGGCGGCATCAAGTACAGCGGCGACATCGTCAAGGCGCTTGCCGCCGGCGCGAGCGTCGTCATGCTCGGCTCGCTGGTCGCGGGCTGCAAGGAGGCCCCGGGCGAATACGAGCTGTATCAGGGCCGCCAGTTCAAGGTGTACCGCGGCATGGGCTCGCTCGGCGCGATGGGCAAGGGCTCGAGCGACCGCTACTTCCAGGGCAACAACAAGAAGTTTGTTCCCGAGGGCGTCGAGGGCCGCGTCCCGTTCAAGGGACCGCTCGCCGACACGATCTACCAGATGATCGGCGGCCTGCGCTCCGGCATGGGCTACACCGGCTGTGCAACCATTCGGGAGATGCACGAGAAGGCGCAGTTTGTGCGCATTACCGGCGCCGGCCTCAAGGAAAGCCACCCGCACGACATTCAAATTACGAAGGAAGCGCCGAACTACTCCTTCCACAGCTAAGCAAAGCACGAATAAAACCGCGCCCTGTTCTCTGCGGAGAGCAGGGCGCTTTTTCACCGGAAAGCGGAGGCCCGCCGCGGATATGCCGGAAAAAGGAGAACATATGCGAATCAGAGCCTATCAATCAAAGGACTGCGCCGCGCTGGCAGCGCTGTTTTACAACACGGTCCACACCGTCAACGCGCGCGACTACACGCAGGCGCAGCTCGATGTGTGGGCGACCGGGCATGTCGACCTCGCGGCGTGGAACCGCTCGTTTTTGGCGCACAATACGTTTGTGGCCGAGCTGGACGGCGTGATCGCCGGCTTCGGCGACATCGACGAAACCGGCTACCTTGACCGGCTGTACGTCCACAAGGATTATCAGCGGCGCGGGGTTGCGGCAGCGCTCTGCGACGCCATGGAGCGAACGGCGCCGGGAAAGATCGTCACGCATGCGTCCATCACCGCGCGGCCTTTTTTTGAGGGGCGCGGGTACACGGTCGTTCGGACGCAGCAGGTCGAGCGGCAGGGCGTTTTGCTGACAAACTATGTGATGGAAAAGGCACAGCCGGCGTAAGCCTGATCCGTGCGGAAGCGCCGCGCAGGCGCAGGGGGTTCCTCAAAATAAAACAGGCGCGGCCTCCGTTTGAATGGGGCCGCGCCTGTTTTTCTATGTAACAGAAAGTGGATCGGATTATTTCCGGCTGCGGTTCAGCTTGTCCGCGTAGCAGAAGATCGCAAAGCCGATCACGAAGATCACCGCGATCGCGCCGACGGCGAGGCTCTCGTTGCCGGTGGTCTGACTGACGACGGCGACGATCAGCGTGCCGAGAAACGCCGCCCCCTTGCCGCAGATGTCGAAGAGGCCGAAATATTCGCCGCTCTTCTCAGCCGGGATGATCTTTGCAAAATAGGAGCGGGAGAGCGCCTGAATGCCTCCCTGAAACATGCCGACCGCGACGGCGAGCGTCCAGAACTGCCACTGGTGCTGCAAAAAGATCGCGAAAACTGCGATACCCGTGTAGGCGAGGACGCAGATCTTGATGAGCAGGCCGGTTCTGTACTTGGCGGAGAGCCGCCCGAACAGGATTGCGAACGGGAACGCGACGAGCTGCGTCAAAAGCAAGGCGAGCAGCAGGCCGGTCGAGTCGAGCCCCACGGCTGTGCCGTAGGCCGTCGCCATCTCGATGATCGTGTACACGCCGTCGATGAAGAAAAAAAACGCCAGCATAAAAATGAAAATGTGTTTCTCGCGGCGGATGTTCTTGAAGGTGCGGACGAACCGGCGCAGCGTTTCGGAGAGCTTCGCGCCGCTTGCCTCGGAATAGGCGGTGTGGCGGTAGGTTCGAAGCAGCGGGACCGTCAGCACGACCCACCACACGGCGGTGATCAGAAAGGCGATCAGCATCGCGGTGGGCTGGGAAATGCCGAGCTTCTCGTAAAACAGCACGATCACGATCGAGACGATAAACGGGATGCAGCTTCCGATGTAGCCAAAGGCATAGCCGAGCGAGGAGACCTTGTCCATACGCGCCTCGGTCGTGATTTCGGGCAGCATCGCATCGTAAAAGACGTTTGCGGAGGAGTAGCCGACCTTCGCGACGACGAAGATCACGAGAAAGGACATCCAGCCCCAAGCGAGACCGAGACATGCGCAGCCGAGCGCGCCGAGGGCGAGCGATGCAGTGAACAGGATCGGCTTCATGTTCCGGCGGTCGGCCAGCGTGCCGAGCAGCGGCGCGGAAAGCGCGACGATCAGCGTGGAGACGGAGCCGGCGTAGCCCCACGCTGCAAGGTAATCGCTGTCGGAAATGCCGTCGGCGGAGGCCAGCGCGTTGAAATAGATCGGGATGACCGTGGAAATCAGCAGGATGAACGCGGAATTTCCGACATCGTACAGAATCCACGCTTTTTCGCCGCGCGTCAGTTTGAATTTGTCCATGTTCTCAGTCCTCTTTCTCGTTTTAAATTGGCGTGCAGGGAATGCAAAGGGAAAAGCAGCGCACGCTTCGCCGACGGGGATATATTTAGCTTACCGCGTCAGCCTTCAAAGGTTTTGTCGAAATCCAAGCCGGCAGGCTTGCCGCTTTCAAGGTAGCCGTCCGCCTCGAGGAACAGCCGCTGCACGAGCGCCAACGCTTCCTCGTACAGGGCGTACATCCGCGCGTCGCTTTCGGCGAGCGCCGCATCGCGCTTCTCACTCATCATCATGTCGGCGATCGCGTCGTGGTGCAGCGTGACGTAGAGCCCCTTGTCGATCACGGCGCGCAGCGCCCGGTTTCGGCTGTAGAGCACGCGCCCGTAAAACACCATGGATTTAAGGCTTTTTTCCACAATATCGGTCACGGCCGGTGGATAAAACGGCGCAATCACGGCGGCATTGCGGCGCGTCGTCTCGAAGTGCCCGCAGGGGTCGAACGTCAGCGGATCGATGCCGTCCCGTGTGAGCAGCGCGCGGTCGAAGGCTGTTTCAACGGCGGCGTGCGTTACATCGTATTCGGCCATCGCCTCGGCCACATAGGGATGGCAGAGCGAATCGAGCGCGAAATGGCACAAAAGTCCGTAGAGATACGCGCGTGCGGCGGGTTTATTCTTTGCGGCGGCGATCACTTTTTTGCCGCGCGCGAGAAATTCCCGGCCCGATTTGTGGTGCGCCTCGTGGCCGATGCGGTTTACGCGGTTGGGCAGGATGGGGCGGTAGAAGAAAAAGAGGTCGGGGCCGTGCAGGCCGATGTCGAACAGCGCGCGGTTCTCGCGGCAGAGCGTCTGTATGGCAGAGGGTGCGCTCTCGAGCGCTGCGATTTCAAGCGCTTCGCAGCCGAAGCGGTAGTGGGCGTAAAAAGCGGGCATGGGGTTCACCGGTCCTTCTTATAGTTTAAATGGGGGCGAGAGGCCGCCGGGCAAACCCGGAGCGGCCGTTCATCTGCGCCGGCGGGAACGCCGCTGCAGAAAGGCCGGCGCGCGGCCGAAAGAGTATATCTCTATCATAACCGTTTCCTGTAAATTTTACAATCGCCGGAATGTAAAACCGCAGGGAATTTTTTTGTTTCTTTGAATAAAGCCGCTTTTTTGAACTCTTTTTTTCTGTGCGCTCTTGCCAGAAAAGGGAAAATAGATTATGATAAAAAGAGGAAAACAAAGCCTGCGGGGCGCGCGGCGTTTCGCCGCAGCCTGCGCCTGCCGCCTTTCCGGCGGCCTGAATGAACAGAAAGGAAAGATGCCAAATGAATCCGTATACACTTGATCTCGACCGCTACGCCGCTCTGGCGCGGCAGACCGTCGCGGAGGGCTGCGTGCTGCTCAAAAACGACGGCAAGGCCCTGCCGATCCGCAAGGGCGAGCGCGTTTCCGTGTTCGGCAGAATCCAGTTCGACTACTACAAGAGCGGCACGGGCTCCGGCGGCGCAGTCAAGACGCGGTATGTCACCGGCATTCTCGATGCGCTGAAGAGCTGCCCGGACGTCGCCGTCAACGAAAAACTCGAAACGGTCTACCGCGATTGGGTTGCGGAGCATCCGTTTGAAAAGGGCAAGGGCTGGGCGCAGGAGCCGTGGTGTCAGGAGGAGATGCCGGTTTCCGCGGCGCTCGCCGCAGAGGCCGCCGCGCAGTCGGATCTCGCGCTCGTCATCATCGGCCGCACCGCCGGCGAGGATAAGGACAACAGCCCGACCGAGGGCAGCTACCTGCTCACGAAGACCGAGGAGCAGATGCTCGAAACGGTCTGCGGTGCGTTCAAGCGCGTTGCCGTGCTGCTGAATGTCGGCAACATCATCGACATGAAGTGGGTCGCAAAGTACGACCCCGCGGCTGTCCTCTATGTGTGGCAGGGCGGTCAGGAGGGCGGCGCCGGCGTGCTGGATGTTCTGACCGGCGCGGTCTCCCCGTGCGGCAGGCTCAGCGACACGATCGCCGTCGACATCGCGGACTATCCCTCGAGCGAGGGCTTCGGCGACCCCGAAAAGGTCGTCTACAAGGAGGACATCTACGTCGGCTACCGCTACTTCGAGACGTTCGCGAAGGACCGCGTGCTGTACCCGTTCGGCTTCGGCCTGTCCTATACGACGTTCGACATGGAGGTCGCGGGCTTTGAATCGGACGGCGAGACCGTCAAGGAAGTCGTGATCGTCAAAAATACCGGCGACGTCCCGGGCAAGCAGGTCGTGCAGGTCTATGCCGAGGCGCCGCAGGGCAGGCTCGGCAAGGCGGCGCGCAGCCTGTGCGCGTTCAAAAAGACCGCCGAGCTGCAGCCCGGCGAGAGCGAGGCCGTGGAAATCGCGTTTGAGATCGCATCGCTCGCGTCGTACGACGACAGCGGCGTCACCGGCCACAAGTCGGCCTATGTGCTTGAGGCCGGCGCCTACAACATCTATACGGGCGCGTGCGTCCGCTGTGCGTCGCTGAGCGGCAGTTTTGAGATCGCGGAGGATACCGTCGTCGAGCAGCTCACCGAGGCCTGCGCGCCGGTCACCGCGTTCGACCGCATGCACGCGAAACTCGAGAACGGCGCGTACACGGTCGCGTGGGAGCCGGTTCCGCAGCGCACCTACAGCATGGCGGCGCGCAGCGCGGCGGCCATGCCCGCCTGCCTGCCCTACAGCGGCGACAAGGGCATCAAGCTCGGCGACGTGTTCGACGGCAAGGCCGATCTCGACGAATTCATCGCGCAGATCCCGACCGAGGATCTGATCTGCCTTATCCGCGGCGAGGGCATGAACTCGCCGAAGGTCACGGCCGGCACCGGCGGCGCGTTCGGCGGCGTCACGCAGAACCTGCTCGATTTCGGCATCCCGACGGCCTGCTGCTCGGACGGCCCCTCCGGCATCCGCATGGACTGCGGCTCGATCGCGTTCAGCCTGCCGAACGGCACGCTGCTCGCCTGCACGTTCAGCGAGGAGCTGAATGAGGAGCTGTTTGCGATGCAGGGCCTCGAGCTCAGGAAAAACCGCATCGATACGCTGCTCGGGCCGGGCCTCAACATCCACCGCAACCCGATGAACGGCCGCAACTTCGAGTATTTCTCCGAGGACCCGCTGCTGACCGGCAAGATGGCGGCGGCCCAGCTGCGCGGCATGCACCGCTGGGGCACGACCGGCACGGTCAAGCACTTCGCCTGCAACAATCAGGAGTTCCACCGCACCGATATCGATTCGATCGTTTCGGAGCGCGCGCTGCGCGAAATCTATCTGCCGGCGTTCAAGATGGCGGTCAAGGAGGGCGGCGCGTACTTTGTGATGTCCACCTACGGCGCGCTCAACGGCCTGTGGACTGCCAGCAATTACGACCTGCTCTCGACGGTGCTCCGCGGGGAGTGGGGCTTCGACGGCGCGGTGATGACCGACTGGTGGGCCAAGGGCAGCGACGAGGGCGAGGCCGGCACGCGTGAAAACGTGGCGGCGCAGGTGCGCGCGCAGAACGACCTCAACATGGTCAACGCGGATTCGGCCTCGAACAGTCAGGGCGACAACATGCCCGAGGCAATCAAGGACGGCCGCCTGAGCCGCGAGGCGCTCGTGCGCGCGGCGAAAAACATCTGCGTTTCCATCATGAAATCGCCCGTCATGGAGCGCAGCCTCGGCCGCGTCAGCGATGAGGAGCGCGCGGCGGCAGAGGCGGAAGCGGCGTCCGGCGATTTGGCCGCCTGCGACGTCGAGTACCAGTTGATCGACGACGGCGCACCGCTCGACCTCGCAAAGCTCGACACCGAAAAGGGCGCGTCTACCGTGTTCGGCATCCGCTACACGAAGAACGGCAAGTACAAGCTCTCGATGCGTGTGAAGGCAGACGCCGGCGAAGTGGCGCAGATCCCGATGTCGATCTTCATCGACGGCATGCTGCGCGGCATGATTATGATCAACGGCACGAACGGTGAGACGATCACCGCAGAGCAGGACATCAGCGTGCTGTTCGGCGGCACGAATTACCTCAAGCTCTATTTCGGCCAGTCCGGCATGGAAATCGAGGAGATCCGCCTCATCTGCACGGAGCCGTTTGAGCGCCCGTAAGATTTAGAATAAAGCGAGCCCCGCTGTTTTTCCGTTTGGAGAAGCGGCGGGGCTTCCGCGCGCCGCAGAAAAGACTTCCGGCGTGTCCGGCAAGAAAAAAGCGGCGCGAAAGGGCGAAACCGATAACCGTCTTGACTGCGGCCGGGAAATGCCTATATAATAAGAAGAAAAAAGACACGCGTCAGAAAGGGCTGGTCCAAATGAAACGCTGGAAAATATCGGAGGTGCCGCACCTCGTGCACGGGCGGACGAACGGGGAGACGGACCCGCTCACCTTGTTCTGGACGGCCTCGGGGCTCGAGCTCAATGTCCGCGCGGCGGAGCTCTGGGTGGAGCTGCACGCAGACTGGTCGGCCTATGAGCCGTGGTTCAGCTTCGCCGTGAACGGCGAATTTCTGTCCCGCCGCATGGCGGAAAGGGGAACGCACCGCGTCTGTGTTTTCCGCGGCATGAATCCGGAAACGGTCAAAAACGTGCGGATCGTGAAGGATACGCAGGCGATGAGCGGTGACCCCGAAAGCCTGCTGCAAATCTGCGCGCTGGAGACGGACGGCGGCTTTGAGCCGGTAAAGCCGCGTGCATTAAAGCTCGAGTTTATCGGCGACAGCATCACAAGCGGCGAGGGCGACATCGGCGCGAAAGCCGAGGAGGACTGGGTCCCCATGTTTTTCAGCGCCGAAAACAACTACGCGGTGATGACGGCGCGGGCGCTGGACGCCGACGTGCGCGTGCTCTCGCAGAGCGGCTGGGGCGTCGGCTGCGGGTGGGACAACAACCCGCGCAACGCAATCCCGCCCGTATACGAGGCGGTCTGCGGCCTGCTCTCCGGCGAACGCAATGCGGCGCTCGGCGCGCACCGGCCCCATGATTTCGCTGCGTGGCAGCCCGATTATATCTTCATCAACCTTGGCACGAACGACTGCGGCGCGTTCAGCCAGCCCGCATGGTGCGACGCCGAGACCGGCGAGTGCTTTCAGAACCGCCGCGCGGCGGACGGCAGTCCCTGCGCGGCGGATGTCGAGCGCCTGCAGGAGAAGGTGAAAGCATTTCTGCGCACGCTGCGGCGCTGCAATCCAAGGGCGCGGCTCGTCTGGATCTACGGCATGCTGGGGCTTGAGCTTGCGCCTGCACTGGAGGCCGCTGTGGCGGCGTACCGGGCGGAGAGCGGCGACAGCCGTGCCGTATTCCTGCCGCTTACAGACGATATCGAGAACCGCGGCTGCCGGAACCACCCGGGCGTCGGGGCGCACCGCACGGCGGCGGCCGAGCTCACAGCCTATCTGCGGCGCTGACGGCTGCGGCGAGGGGGATTGGCGGCCGTCCCTGAAAAGGGACTTTTCTGCCTGAAATATACCGCGAATATACATTCGTTGACAATAATTTCCGGAAAATCCAGGCAAAACGAAGCGGCGGGGTGGGGATCGCGCACTTCTGCATAAAAGCGCGGCATGCAAGGCGCATATCGGGCGGAACCGGATGGGAAGGACAAGATTTCGGGACAAGAAGCCGTTTTTCTCAATAGAACGCCGGCGTTTTTCCGCAGCAAGCGCCATGTTCTTTATGGTCGAAAAATGAATCACATCCGCAACAATATACGAATCCCCTTTACAAAAGGCAGAAAAAAGGCTGAAAAACAAAAAAATTAAAAGAATAAATATGCAGAAAAATACAACAAGAATTGATGTTCGATCGCAAAAGAGTTGCAAAGTTTTTGCAAAATGCACAGAGGCGGCTGCAGCTTGGTTTTAAAAATATCAAATTTATTTATCGATTAGAAGATATGCGACGATTATGTAAATTTGATCGCCATTCGGAATGTGGCAAAATGAACAAAAGAATAGGCTCTGAAAACTTGACAGATCGTTACTTTGCTACTATACTCACAAATGATTCACAAGAGGACGCCTGATGATTCATAGAAGGAGCCCGGTGATTCATAGGGAGCGCCGGGCAAGGCTCGGTTCAAGAAGAGAGTTTCAGGCGGGCGGCACAGAATGCCGCAGCCGAAGCAAGTGTTCTGTTCAGGAAAGGAGCATTTTATGCGCCACGTAAAAAAAACACGGAACCGGCGGATGCCGCGCATACTGCTTGTTGCAGCGCTCGTCGCGATGATCTGCGTCGGTTCGGTTGTTACCGTTATGGCCAACACGGTGGAGGTCACCGTGAAGGACGGCGGAAGCACATACACTTTCAGCGTGCTGGGCAGGGATCCCGAGGAAATCCTCGCCCGCGCCGAGACCGAGGGCATGGCGCCCGTCTCGGAAATCGACACCTATGCGTTCGATGAGGCGGACGGCCTGCTCACGGTTGAGCGCGCGGTGCGCGTTTCGGTGGAGGCGGACGGAGCCACGGCGTCGTTTGTCGTGCCGAAGGGTACGAAGCTCAAGGACGCTGTGGTGCAGGGCGGCATTGCGCTCGGCGACCGCGACGTGACGGAGCCCGCAAGGGATACGGCGCTGCTTGCGGATACCGCGGCTTCTGTGACGCGGTCCAGCCGCGTTTTCGTTGAGGCAGACGGCAAGCGCCGGATGCTCGACCGGCTCGGCGGTACGGTGGCGGATGCTTTGCTTGACGCCGGCGTCACGCTCGGCGATGCGGATCAGGTATCGCCTGCGGCTGATACGCCGCTCGAGAACGGCATGCGCATCCGCGTTGCGCGCTATATCACCGTGACGGTCACGGCGGACGGCGAGACGAATACGCACAGCGTTTCAGCGGAGAGCTACGGCGCGGCGCTCGAGAGTGCCGGCATCGTGCTCGGCGAGCTGGATGAGATCCGCGCGGAAACGGGTGACGGTGAAAAGACCGTGAACGCCGGCGACCATGTGGCGGACGGCGCTGTGATCCGCGTGGTGCGCATCACGACCGAGGAGGTCGCGGAGACCGAGACCATCGATTACGGCACTGTCTACGAGGACAGCGGCGACCTGTATGAGGATGAAACCGAGGTCAAAACCGCCGGCGTGGAGGGCGAGAAGGAAGTCACCTACAAGGTCGTTTACGCGGACGGCAAGGAGCGCAGCCGCGAGGTGCTCGAGGAAAAGGTGCTGAAAAAGGCCGAGGATGAGGTCATTCTCACCGGCACGAAGGAACGCCCGAGCACGGAGGCGAATACCGGCTCCGGTTCTGGCAGCGGCTCATCGGGCGGCAGCACGTTTGTGGATGCTTCCGGCGAAACGGTCTCCTATGCGTACAGCCTGTACGGTTCCTGCACCGCGTATTACGCGGAGCCGGGCGCCGTGACCTCGATCGGCG
>OMGQ01001243.1_pt1 | contig 15639 bp, 11 predicted proteins | sample 1646071 | NCBI WGS metagenome assembly OMGQ01 (sample SAMN05578585, study PRJEB25193) | human gut metagenome | biome: Human Microbiome; feature: human-associated habitat; material: feces | host: Homo sapiens | place: USA:Birmingham
ACATCTTCTTCAAACTGCTATGCGTGAATTATGGCAGAATGTCCAAGATGTAGATGCTGCGATGACCGAATTGAAAAAGGTCACTGATCTTTCTGACTCTAGCGCTTTGGAGTTCATGGATAAAGCTGCCGTCAAAGCAAAAGAGCTTGGCGCAAGCATGAGCGGATATATCAATTCTGTTGCAGACTGGAGCCGCCTCGGATATAAACTTGACGATGCGGAAATGCTTGCCGATGCGAGTCAGCTTTATTTGAATGTAGGCGATGATGTGGATGACATAAATGAATCCACATCTACACTTATTAGTACGGTTCGCGCCTTTAAGCTGGAAGCAAGCGATGCGGCGGGCGTGGTTGACAAACTGAATGAAGTTTCTAACAATTACGCCACAAGTGCAGGAGATATTGGTGCGGCGCTTGCACGTTCCAGTGCGGCGTTGTTTGCAGGTGGAAACAGTCTTGAAGAAAGTATCGCGCTGATTACAGCGGCACAAAGTACCATTCAAGACGCCGAAAAAGTGGGTGGACATATGCGCCCCACTGCTTAGTAATAAGCAGATGAAAAAATAGCTATATCGGTTAAACCCCAGGGATGGGCAAGACCGAGGTAAGACTTTGCGAATAGGCTACAGTTAGTTTCCTAACGACTGAACTGGAGCTCGTTCATAAAGAAACCGTAGAGACTGTAATAGTTTTCGCGGTAACGCGAAAGGTTTCGCTATTCCCCCTAAAGTTGGGGTGAAGATACAGTCCGATCTCACAATATAATCCTGATTTTTGAAATGTGAGAGCATGGCCGAAAGACCATGCCGCCGCTTCCACAGCGGTCAGTAGCCATGGCGGCGAAAGTAACAGAATGACAGCCCTAAAAACAATTTCCATGTACCTGCGTTCCACCAAGACAGAGTTGGAAGCAGCCGGTGAATCGACAGAAGGCATGGCCGATTCAATATCGAAGTTGCGTGAAGAACTTCTTGCTCTGACGCATGGGAAAGTTGACATTCAACTGGATGAGGACAGATATTCTGAAGGAAATGGCCGGCGCATGGCAGGATATGACCGACATGGAGCGTGCCGCTGCCATGGAACTCATGGGTGGTAAGCGAAACAGCAACGTGATAAGTGCCCTGATTTCAGACTTCAGCATCGCAGAAAATTCTTTGCAAACGGCGCTAAACAGCACGGGGAGCGCTGCAAAAGAAAACGAGAAATACCTTGATAGCATCGCAGGTAAACTCTCGCAGTTCGAAGCACAATTCGAATCTCTTTCTACATCTGTAGTAGATAGCGATTTTCCAAAGTTCTTTATTGAATTAGGAACCAACGTACTATCTGCAACAGAAGGTATTATTAACTTCATCGATGTGTTTCCTGCGTTGATGGGGTTACTTAGTGGTGGGCTATCTCTCACTGGGCAAAAGGCCGGTAAAAGTAATATGCCCTCTTACGCCAGTTGTGATTTAATTGCGGCGTAGGATGCAACCTTTTGTTTCGTATAGGACTCAAATTGCTGGGATGGGCTAAAGATCATCTGCTACAATAGCGCAGAAATGACGCTATGAACGAGCCGAAAGGCGGAAACAAGTGATGATATTCGTATATGCTGAGATAAAAGCATACATATAAAACGTATGTGCTAAGTACGATAGATAAAATGTCCTATCAGCAGCCACATATCCAAAGGCCGCAAGTTTCCGGAGTGTGTGGCCGGAGCGGAAACTGGATTTATGGTTCAACGACTGGAAGAGTCGGGTGTCACAACGCCATGAAGTACAGTCTGAACATCCGGAGAAAAACCGGAGTGGTCATAAAAAGTTTAACAAAAAAGCACAAAACCACCCACGATAAATGTGAAGTGTGGGTGGTCTTTTTGCTATTGCATTGGCAAACATTTTTCTTTTACTTTTTCAGCATTCTTGGATGTTCTTAGCTTTTGGGGGACCACAAACCACATTCTTGCAGTTTGTCCCAGTTTGCAGATAATACCAATACAGAATTATTGAAATCAACGCGCCTACGTTTTTTGCAGATGAGATCGCTATCCAGCATTTGATTTAACGCTTGGATTATAATTGCCTCAGAAACCTCATTCCGCTGTGAAACATATCTTACAGTATTCATGAACGTTACAATGACTTCCGGATGTTTTGCTGCCCAGTCCAAACGCTCAATAATCATTGGATAATATACAGAAGGCTTAATATCTTCTGTCGGAACAGAATAATGCTCTAGTGCTGCATCACATAACTGTTTTGAGCAGCATCCCTTAACACCATATTGGATAACCTTTTTCTCACATTTGTTGCGAAGGAATTTGACGACGCTTTGAAAGTGGCCATCCCCAGTGAACAAAACAAAGTATTTGACATCTGGATACTCCATTGCCTTGCGGTAAATATAATCGAGCATCACAAAATCCGACATGTCCTTTTTGTTTTTTCCCGCAAAATTGCCAGTCTCGATAATAGAATCACTTACTGTACGAATGTGCCCAGGTTCATCTTTAAGTACAGGTATGCCCGTAAAATCGGCAAAAAAGAATGCTTCTTCTACTTGAAATCGAGTGCAAATGCTATCATACCATTCCTTTATATTGGGCTTGAGCCCAAACAAATTTTTGTAGCCAAAAAACCAATGTTCGTAATCGACAAAAACTAAAGCTCTTTCTTTTTGTGGTTTTCTAAATCGATTCAGTATACGCTCTCCAATATTAGAAATATCCATATCTTCTCCCCTTTTTTTACATATTCAAGCCTATTTAGTATAGCACTGATAAAGAAGCTACTCAATGACTTTGTATCCAGCCGGATTATTTCAGGCAAAGAGACAAGTTGATCTGTCATTTGGAAGATTCTAACCAATACGCAACCGTACACTCGGCTCATCACTCGCCATCTCTAGTGGTATTATTCGGGTCTAAACTCCTTGTTCAATTATATATTTCATCATCTTCTGGATATTCATCATTAATAAAGCTCTCCTCGCTTAAAAACTCGTCTTCGCTGAGGCCGCCATTTTCTTTAAAGATGTCATCAAAGGCTTGCTTGTAGTGGATATACCCATCTAATCCATCGCCAAAGTACCCATAGTCTTTTGACATAACACACATCCCCCTACTTGCGCTTATTCCAACTCATTTCAATCGCTCAACAAGCGCTACTATTATTGGTGCTTTTATAATACCACAAAATCAACAAAATGACCACATTATAGAGATCACACACTATCTATAGTGAACATTATTGATATTCACGCTGTTTGATTTTGATGTAGAACAGGCCAAAAATGGTATTTTAGACTTCGGAGAATCGATTAGCTTTCTTGGCAAATCTCTAAGTTCTATAAAAGATGATTTCTCTGGGAACGGTTTCTCTGGATTTGTAAATGGGCTAAAAACACTATTTGTATCTCAAAGTAAAATGGATGCGTCACTCCATCTTGAAACAGACATAAAAGCTTTATCTGAATATGTTGATGCGGTACAAAACGGCACTAATGCTGGCAAGGCGTTTGACGACACTATGAAAAACGCCTCAACAACTGCGATAAACTATGCCAGATCAACCGATGCATCAAAAGTAAGCGTTCAAGAATTTACAGCAATGCAAAAGGCAGCAACGCTAAGCACTATCGGTTTGAAAGCAGCTACTGTTGCACTGAACATGGCTATTTCAATGGGAATTGGGGTTGCCATCAATTTTGCAATCAGCGCCCTGGATGATTACATCCATCGCCATGAACGTCTTATTGAAGCTGCAGAAAAAGAGGCCAGCGAGTACAATTCGCTTAGCAGTGAATTGAAGTCTTTGGATGACCAAATGGAAAGCAACTCCGATCGGATTAAGGAATTGCAAAGTTTGGGAACATTGACGTTTGTTGAACAGGAAGAGCTTGATAATTTACAGGAAGCAAATGAAAAACTCGAAACGCAGCTTAACTTAAAAAATGCATTAGCCAATATTGAATATGGTGAAGCGCGCGACGCTGCAATTAAAGTAATTGATGATAAAAGCGAAGTTGTTCAAGAATTTGATTCTAACGGGCTTTATATTGGTAGTTACGATGCTACGCGTTCTGAAAAAATCAAAGCTAATGTCTCTGATTTGGACCATATTGATTCCGAGATTCAAAGGTATCTTTCCGAATATGCAGAAGCTTTGAAAGCCAATTTTATTGGTGACTTTGAGTTCTCAACCAAAGAAGATTATGAAGAACAAATCGCAAATTTACGCGAGGGCAGGCAACTTGTTTTAGACGAAACTCTTAGGCTACAAGCAGCGCTGCAGGAACAAGCGGATGTTCTTATCGGAGATGACGATGACAGTCGTAAATACCGAAATGAAGTAAAACAGAGCAGCCTCCTAGTAGATGACTATCTTGGGAATGGCGCGACCCAGAAAACAAATGACTTCAACTCTGTCTTCGACAACAACCAATTTGTTAAAGAGAAAGAGCAACTAGAGGATCTTGCCAGACAGGGAAAACTTACTGCGGATGTATTCGATAATACCAATGCATATGATTCCTTAGTAAATGCACTTGAAGTTCTTGGCATCTCAATTGAAGATACCGTCAATCAATTCAACGCTTTGGCCGAATCTGAAGCCGGAGCTCAAGAATCATTTGATCCTGAAAAATTCGAAAGTCTCAATTCAGAGTTTGGTGACCAGATTTCAAATGTTGACGCATTGTATAACGGCTATCAATCGCTTACAACGGCGATGGATGAATACAATACGTACGGTTATATGACGGCAGAAACACTGAGTTCTCTTGCCAGTTCTGGAATGATCCAGTATTTGGAAGCTACGGCAAATGGCCTCTCAATCAATACTGACGCGTTGCTTCAAAATGCTGAAGCTGCCAAGGTATCAGCAATTAACGCTCTTCAAAATTCTGTTGCTCAACAATTGGTAGCGCTTGCGGCTGGTGATGTAGCCATTGCTGCTCCGGGTGCTGGTGACGCTATCGTGGCAGCTGGCGAAATGGCTGCTGCATCTGCAGCTGGATTTAAAACGGCTTCTGCGGCTGCGGCCGAAACAACAATTTTTCTCGAAGGCGTTCGGGACGCTCAAGCCGGAAATGCTGTTGACCCTGACGCTTATCGTGATCGCGCAGATCAATTAATCGCCAACGCTCAGGCTGTTGCCAACTCTATCGCTAAAATAGATATTGCGTCTGCTGGATATCAAAAAGCTATGGCGGGCAATGCCAAATCTACCGGCTCGGCTAAAAGCGCAGCGGATGAATATGTAGAGTCGCTAAAAAAAGAGAAAGAGGCTTTACAGGATGTAAAGAATGAGCTGGACGATCAAAAAGATGCCTATGATTCTGTTATCCGCGCTGTCCAGAAAGCACTAGACAAGGAAATCGAAGCTCTTGAAAAGCAAAAAGATGCTTTATCGGATCCTGATATTGAAGGTTCGTACGGCAACCGTATCAACTTCATCCAGATGGAGATTGATGCGCTCAACGATTTAAGGGATGCTAAAGAGCGCGAAATAGCCGTAGAAAAAGCCAAGGCCGAACTTGAACGGTTGAAGGACCAGAAAACGCTACGTGTATACATGGAAGGCGAAGGCTTTGTCTGGCGCACTGATGAATCTGCCATTCGTGATGCACAGGAAGCCCTTGATAAGGCCGAACTGGATAAACAAATTTCTGATCTTGAGGATGCCAAAGAAAAGCTTGAAGATATGCTTGAACATGAGGAAGAAGCTCTTGACAAAAACATTGAAAAGCTTCAAGAATATAAAGATAAATGGTGCGAAATCGCCGATGCTTATCAAGACGAGCAAGATAGGCTTATGGCCGCTCAGGTGCTTGGGCAAAACTGGGAAGCTGAAATTCTGAATGGCCGAATTGAGACGCTCACTTCTTTTCGCGACAAATATATTTCAATCATGGCTGAAATCGCAGCAAAGGTTGAAGAAATCGAAGCCTTGGAGCGCCGTATTAAAGAGGCGCAAAACAGCATCGGCTCTTCTAGTGGAAACTCTGGCGGTGGCGGCAGTGGGGCTACAAATGCGTCTTTACCACGGTATCGCGTCGTAAACACTAGGTATGGAACAGTTTCCCGTTCCGGATTTACCACACAATCTGCGGCCCAAGAATATATTAAAACTCTGGGAGCATCACAAAGATTTTTCCGCATTGAGAAATATGCCAATGGCACTATGTTCTCCCCTAAAACACTTGCTTATGTGGATGATGGAATTGGCAGCAACGCCGGCAGTGAGCTGATCGTGCGAGCGCCTAAGCATGGAAGGCTTACATCTCTTGAATTAGGTTCAGGTGTTATCCCCGCGCAGGCAACAAAAAATCTAATCGCGATGGCAAAGTCTCCTCAAGCAATGCTGCAAGAACAGTTCAAGAATTTGTTTAACAATCAGATGTTGGCAGCTAATACAGTTGGTACAAACAAAATCTTCGAATTCAAATTTGGAGATATTATCATGCATGGCGTGAATGATACAACGTCGTTCGCTAAAATACTCACCCGTGAGTTCCCCGCTATCTTGAAGCAGGAGCTAGGGCGGTGATTAGTAAACAAATGTTTGACATCAATTTAAACGGACGTTAAGGGATATCCAGACAGTTGCCATCCAGCCATATTTGATTCAGAATAAGTACTGTATATTACACCTCGCGCTTGCATTTAATCCAGAATAGCCACGGAGAAACAAAAAGTCTTATAAATTTAAAGAGTGGACGCAGTTGTTTTCAATATGCGTCCATTTTGGAACAAAAGCGTAATGATGTTCTCCATTTGATGTCAAATATTGAAAAACCAATGAAACTCTGCTATATTTAGAGTAAAAAAGGGATGTGTAATCGTGAGTGCGGGAAGTTGTATTATGAACAAAAATGCAATTGCTCTGGCTGCGGACAGTGCTGTTACCGTTGGGCCACATCTTGCCATCCACAACTCTGCTAACAAGTTGTTTGCTCTATCTAAAGTTGCACCTGTAGGTGCAATAATTTATTCAAATGCAGAAGTAATGGGAATTCCTGTTGAAATTCTAATGAAGCAGTACAAAAGAGACTTGGGCCAAAAAACATTTGATTTTTTGGAAGAATATGTGAATGACTTCATTTCATACATGCTTCGTAATAAGCTGTTGTTTCATTTTTCCGAAAATGAAAGGCGCTATATTAATAGTATCTATGTTGATTTGTTAAATGGCTTAAATGGAGATTACACACAATTAGTTTCTCGTAAGATTAACGAAGTAAAGCGTGAACTTAATCCAGAAGAATTGTCAGAAGTGCAGCAGAATGCTGTTAATTTAACAATTAATTTTATTGACCAACTACCGCTGTTGCCAAACTTCGATGTTACGGAATACATTTCGCACAACTATAGCAATGAGATTAAAAAATATATTTCAAAAACATTTTCATGGATTACGGGTAACCTTTTAGATAATTTAACTGAAAAAGTATGCACTATTTTCAATAAAGAATTTTTTAGAAATGGGTATATCGGAATTGCATTTGCAGGATACGGCGATCATGATATTTTCCCCAAAATGCAACACATCCATTTATCTGGAATCATTTCAAATAATGTTAGATATGTTATTCGTGAGCAAGTGATAATTACCGAGGATAATACAGCTACCATTAGCCCTCTGGCTCAAACAGATGTAATGCAGACATTCCTGTTCGGGATAAATGACGGTTTTATAAATGCGTTAGCCAACGAAATTCCGAAACAAATACAGAATGTTTTTCAAAATATCGATGATGACCATTTTATAGAAGGCAAGAAAAAAGAAGTACTTGGGAAACTTTCCAGCGCGACTCCGAATATAATAAATCAGATAGTTGCGAAAGCACAACAGGAGTATTTACGCCCTATCACACAATCAGTAGCAACATTGCCAATTGAGGAGCTTGCTTTGTTGGCAGAATCGATGATAAATATTACGTCACTTCGTCGGAAAGTTGCAATCGATAATAATATTGGTACTGTGGGTGGCCCAATTGATGTTGGTATGATAACTAAAAGTGATGGTTTTATTTGGATAAAGCGTAAGCACTATTTCGATCAATCGTATAATCTTCAGTACTTCTACTCACATTATATGCGTGAAGGGAGTGTAGGAAGTGAACATCATGAATGATAATATTGAACAGAGGTGTTATTTGCAATACCTTCTTTCCAAATATATTTCTAGACCGTGTAGTGAATCATTAGCACAAGAATTTGGAACACGATATAATGCAATAAACTGGTGTGTTGGCCCCCCTCATATAATTATACCTACTACAGAGCAGTATCAATAAACTTATGTTCTCTCAACTTTTTTCACAACTGACAAGAGTCACGCAAATGTGTGGCTCTTTTTTTGATGCACATACTCCAAAATCACCTTAAATATGGTATACTCATATTGAGGTGATTTAAAAGTGGATAACAGAACGAAGCATCATGATGATACCAATAGCAATATTTCTAAAACCAGTTCAAGGTTAACTTTTACACGTACTGTAAATAAACCAGATACCTCTAAGGCGGTCAATGCCAATATTGTTAAGAGCAAAGAAAAACAAACATCATCAAAAACGGAGTAGCAAAATGCCATCATTAGAAATCTTCCATTCAATCCCAGAAATACTATCTTATTTTTTTCCGGGGTTTGTTTCTATTTCTATTTTCTTATTTTTAAGCTCAAACAAACTGGAATATAGCCATATAAACGTTTATAGTATTTGCATTAGCTATGCAATAAAAGTTTTAATTGATTCTATTTTATACAAGTTCAATTTAATTCGCACTACTGGTTTGATCTATGTTATATATTTATGTTTTGGCGTTGTATCCGGTTGTCTTGTGTACTGTATATATAGGAATCCAAAGATAAAAAAAGCATTGTCAAAGATCGCAAACAAGTCGCAAAATAATAACATATGGAATGATATTATTGATCATAAATTTGGCACCAGCCTTATATTGTATCCATCGTTCAATAACGACTCGTACATTGTTGGCACTTTAGTAGAATACGAAGAAAACGGAACAGAATCTTGGTTTGCACTACAGGACTATTTTGTATATGAAAATGGTAATAAAAGAGCCTCTTCTGATGATTACTCACATCCAGCAATAATCGCAGTGCAACTTTCTCACGTAGATCATGTAGAAGTTCTATATCCAAGTGAAAATTCAGAGATCGTTATGACTTATAACCTTCAAACAAGCAGCAAAGCAACCGAATAAATCGTTTGACAGTAGTCATTTATCTGTTGCTTTTGATAAAACAATAAGATTTATGGAAAGAGTCACACTAGCATGTGACTCTTTTTTATTGCAAAGGAGGCATGGCTTATGACTCCTTCTGAACATGATGAACTACAAAAGGCATTACGTGTACTCGCAGAGCGTATTGTGAAAACATGCCGCGAGGAAATTGAGAAAGCTCATTTTGATAAAACATATACAGCTAAAATTGTTGGAATCAAGTCCAACAATCAATATGTTGTCGAATATAACGGAAAACAGCTTACTGTAAAAGGACAGCCCAGTGCACGTTTTAACCTTGGAGATTACGTGCGTATTTTGTCGCCGCAAAATAACATCAAAAATACTATTATCATTCCTAAAACCGGAAGTTCTGGAGACCCGTCAGAGGGCGGCAATTCCCATACACATTCAAATCTTGATGTATTGCATCAGCTTACTCAAAAAATGATTGATAACATGGGAGATCTGAAAGCGTTGGCCTTTAAAAGCAACGTCGATTTTTCTGATCTCACTGCTGAGTTATTGGCTGAAATAAACAAAATTTCAAGTAAAGCCAATCTCACTGATATCGTTCAAACTGATTGGGCAGAGGCAAACAGCTCATCAAAGGCATTCTTAAAGAACAAGCCATCTTCCCTACCTGCAAGCGATGTATATTCGTGGGCGAAGCAACCTAACAAGCCAACTTACACAGCTAGTGAAGTTGGCGCATTACCTGCCGATACAGAGTTGCATACTCACTCTAATAAGTCTGTTCTTGATAAAATAACGCAAACACTGATTGGTGCATGGAATAGTGCCGCGTCCCATGTAAGCGATGCTGTAAAACACATCACTTCTGCCGAAAGGACATTGTGGAACTCAGTAAAAGATAAAGCAAACACATCAGACGTACTCACCAAAACGAACACGACACAATATTCCCCTACTTCAAATTATCATCCTGCTACAAAGAAGTATGTCGATGATTACGTCCAAGACCATTCGCCTGGAGATATGCTCAAAAGCATATATGATACTAACAATGATGGTATTGTAGATAAGGCGGCGCATTCCAATAACGCAGACCGAATTAGCGGCAAAGAAGTAAATGACTCTTTGGATACAGGCGTTATTTGGACGGCAGATCGTATCAAAGCCGAGTTGGATCAAAATCTTCCGATACAGCTTCTACAATGGTCTGGCACTGTTACGTCCAACCAAGTGATTGATTTTGGCATTCCGACTTCAGAAGGATATAAAACAAATTCACTGGAAGTATTGATGCGATTGGATGACGGGAAATTAACAAAAGCGATCCACGCAATAGATTATGGATATACGTATAGAGATACGTCACACATTGAAATAAGATTTTTCAATGCTGGTACATACACTGTCAATTATGGCTATTGTGCGTTAGGCACTTTAACAACAACAAGAATTGATTCATCAGAACCAGTAAACTTAAACGCCAACGATATTTGGCTTGAAGTACTGAGCTAAAGATTGGAGGCCCGTATGAGCTATTTTAAAATTAAACGAGACAGTAATACTCCAGTAGAACTTGGTGTATTAGTCGAAAACGTCGAGGGACTTGATGAAAGGCTTGCTCTAAAGGTTGATAAGGCTGAAGGTAAGGGGCTTTCTACAAACGATTATACAACAACTGAGAAAAATAACGTTGCAAGCAACACTGCAGCGCGGCACTCTCATGGAAACAAATCTGTAATTGACAAAATTACACAGGCGCTATTGGACAATTGGAATGCAGCATTTTCTCATATCTCGGATGCTGTAAAGCATATCACTGCCTCTGAGCGCACTTTATGGAACACTGTATCTTCAAAGGCCAATAAGTCCGATGTGCTTACTAAAACAAACACTACAGAATACACGCCTACATCAGATTATAGCCCCTCTACAAAGAAGTATGTCGATGACGCAATTGCCGACAAGGGTGTAGGAAATATGCTTAAAAGCGTTTACGACATAAATGATAATGGTGTCGTAGACAACGCAGAAAAGGTAAACGGACTCACTGTTCTTACCGCTGTGCCAGCAAACGCTAAATTTACGGATACTATTTATACACATCCAACATCCTCTGGCAATAAACATATTCCTTCCGGTGGCGCAAGCGGTCAGATATTAAAATGGAGTGCAGACGGAACAGCCGTATGGGGTTCAGAAAAAGTTTACACACACCCTAATAGCGGTGTTACTGCCGGCACATACAAAAGCGTGACCGTAAACGATCAGGGTCATGTTACTGCTGGTTCCAATCCTACGACACTGGCGGGTTATGGAATTACTGATGCTGCATCAAAAACTCATTCTCATACCAAAAGTCAAATTACTGACTTTCCTACCTCTTTACCGGCCAATGGCGGCAATGCAGACACTGTAGATAAAGTACATGTAAATGATTCGGGTTCCGGTAACGTCCTTTGGACAGCTTCTCGAATACAAGAAGAGCTTCAGTCAAATCTTCCTACTGGTGTTGTTCACTGGAGCGGAACCGTGACTGCTGGTAAGGAAATAGAAATTGTAATTCCACATACGGATGATTTCAAGACATGCTCTGTGGAGATTTTGGCGCAAAGAAATAGTATATGGGAAAAAGCAATTCATGGTATTGATTATAACTACGCAATTGTAGATGCAACACATATTTCTGTTATCTTTCTGCTTGCAGGAACATTCATTGCCAATTATGCGTTCTGCGCGCAAGGGCATGTACAGTTAATCGAAGTCAGCAATAGCGAACCCGCATCACTTAAGAGTGGAGATTTCTGGTACGAGGTTCTGTCGTAAGAGGGGTGGGTTGATATTGGCAAATAAATTTAAGCGGTTCAATAAAACAAACGAAGAAATCATTGTAAAAAGCGAGAATGTCGAAGGCCTCTCTTCTCTTCTGGGCAATAAAGTGTCTGTCGTAACCGGCAAACAATTATCTACAAATGATTTTACCAACACAGACAAGTCGAATGTTTCCGCTAACACATCTGCACGCCATACACATTCCAATAAAGGCATAATCGATAAAATCACTCAAGCTTTTATTGACAACTGGACTGCAGCATACACTCATATATCTGACACAGTAAAACACGTCACGGCAGCGGAACGAACAAACTGGAATGGAGCTGCTACAAGTCAACACACACATTCAAATAAAAGTGTATTAGATGGAATAACGTCCACGTTGGTATCCAATTGGAATTCTGCATATACACATATTTCTGACGCTATTAAGCATATAACGGCAACCGAACGAACAAACTGGAATAGCGCAAAAAGTAAGGCGGACGCGGCACTTCCTGCTTCCAGCTATACCGCTGCAGATATATTGAAAAAGTTACTGACAGTAGATGGTTCTGGCTCAAAACTTGATGCAGATTTGCTTGATGGCAAGGAAGCAACAAATTTCGCGTCATCAACGCATACACATACGGTATCCTCTATTGGTGCGGCTAATGCAAAACATAAGCATTCTACTCTCGATATTGTGCGCGGTGGCAACGAAAATTGGGCTGGCAATATTGGTTCGACCGATAGAGGAATGATCAATACGGCACGTAGTCCTAAAAGTGCCTTTCTTTCTGCAAACTGCATCACTGTGGAATATTCGTCCGATGCCGGAAAAACGTGGGAAGATTACGGCCTGAGCGAAGCACAGAAACGCGATTTATTCGCACTGACGTGCGACACTTATGTTGGGTTGTCAAAAAGTTCGCCGGTTTCCACAAACGACTGCGTACGTATCACAATTGAACCTCTGGACCGTTATGTAAGCTTTGATCAGCTGTACATTTGGTTTTCGATCGGCTCACATACTTGTACGCTCGATTTGGAACGATCTACAATTGGCGCAAAAGACACTTTTTCGTTTATTCGTAAGGATGTGCCTCTCAACGGATGGTCAGGGCCTAATGTGATCAACTTTCCTTACGGGACATTTGGTGGCGGTGTCAGCCAGACCGGAAACAACTACAAATACAGAATGACATTCCGGACCACCAAACTCGGCAATAGCACCACACAATCTCCAACTATTAACGACATTCGATTTTATGGCGACAACGCATGGGCTATTCCCAATGATATGGTGAAAGGCGACTATCCATTCTCCTGGGACCGGGATATGAATGTGAATTTCTCGAAGCAGCTGAAAGAACAAGGAAAGCGCGTTTATTCAGACAATAACAAACCAACACCCGCCGCCATCGGCGCGGCAACTGCTGAGCAAGGCATAAAGGCTGATGCGGCATTGCCCAAAAGTGGCGGCACAATGACTGGATTTATTACGCTTCATGCAGCGCCTACAGCTAACATGCATCCGGCTACTAAAAAATACGTGGACGATAAAATGATAGCTGCTGGTAACGGTGATATGACGAAGGCCGTATATGATGCAAATGGTGATGGAGTCGTAGATAAAGCTGAGACTGTTCCATGGTCGGGCGTGACGGGAAAACCCAACACGTTCCCGCCGTCCACGCACAAACACACAAAGAGTGAAATCACGGATTTCCCAGTGTCGCTTAAGAACCCCGCAGCACTGGCAATCAGCTTGAACGGTACGAGCCAAGGTGCATACGATGGAAGTGTGGCCAAATCTGTAAACATTACACCCGCAGGTATTGGTGCCTTGGGCAGAACAGAGAAAGCAGCCGATTCGTCAAAACTTGCGGGACTTACGCCTGTTGTAGACAACCCCGGTCCGAGCAACCGGAATACGTGGTATTTTCCGGAACGAACAACAGAGACGGCACGCGGAAATATTACGCTGCGCTGTATGCTGACCATGCAACAACATCTGGACGTGCAAACAATCTTTCCATGGGGCTGAACGGTACAGATCTATGGGTGTATTACAGTTGAGGGGGCGGTTGACATGAGTTATCGCCAAAATGATGTGCTTGTTCCAGAAAGCGGTCGTATTTTCCACAATGATGTGCAACTAAGCAGATACTTTTTTAATGATGTGCTTGTATGGAATAAAGTGAACCAGCTTTGGCCTGGCAATTCCGAATGGAACTTACTTGTAAACCAAAATGACGGCGGAGCCGGCTGGGGTGCTAATTCTTATATCGATGGAAACTTTCTTGTAATTACCGCTGGATATAACGGTTCTTCTGGACGCATCAATAAATGGTTTGATGCAACCGGATGGAACAGAGCACGGATTGTTCTAAGCTGGACAACCTTGAGTTACTTTCAATTGAGATGGGGTATTTGGAGTTCCAGTTGGACAAACATATATGGAGACAATGAGGTTAGAGTCACAAAAAAGGATGGCGCATCTGGAAACCATACAGGTGCATACGATATTAATATATCAGATTTGTCTGGTGGCTATTACATTGGAGCTTATCTATATGCTGGTTCGACAGTTGGTGCATGCCAAGTAGGCATTGGAAATATAACTTTATATAAATAGGTTTACATGTGTCACGCTTTAAGCAAAGTATTCTTAGAATCCAAATGTATCAGTAGAGGTGGTGATAAAAATAAAACCCATATTAAAACCCCAAAATGCGTTTGATGCCACCAAAGAGCAAGCATTCGAATTCTCTTATCCTTCAATTATTTCAAAGAGCAAACTGACTGTATATACCAATTCTAATGGAAAAACCGTTTATGAGCAAACACAAACCTCTTCAAAGACAGCACATGCGTTGCCTGCTAAAACACTTTCAAATGGCACATATTACAGCGCTAAAATTTATGTGTATGACGCGTCGGGAAAAATAAGCGAGGAGAGCAACCATATTGACTTTTATTGTTATAGTGCCCCCACATTGTCAATTAATATAACACCTGACCAAGTGATTGCATATGCATCTTATCTATTACAACTGTCATATTTGCAACGCGAAAAAGAACTGCTAAATACATATTCTATTCTCATTAAAGATAACAACGCGAATGACAAAACGGTTTTTGATTCCGGTGCAAGATATGCCATGCAAGGGTTAGATGTTATGGTGACAGGGCTTGAATCTGGGCATTCTTACACTGCCTATGCATATTTTGAGACGGTGAATGGACTATGTGCCGAGATTGATCCGGTGACTTTTTTAGTCGAATATCCTTCTCCATACCTTTCTGCATTGCTTTTGGGCCAGAATAATAAATGCGAAGGCACTGTTTCAATTACTTTTAATATTCACTCAATCATTGGCGAAACCGAAACTGGAGACGCTATCTATATTAACGGCGAAAAGATTGATCTCCGAAACGATAAAGTTGTGTTTTCCGAAGGAGTTAACTTAGCAGGCGACTACACCATTCAAATTGATTGCAGCGATTTAAACGGATGCACTACAATTATGGAAATGAAAAACTCAAACGGCGACCGCGTAACGGTTGAATATATGGAGGATACTTTTTCAAATATAGGGG
>OMGQ01001246.1_pt1 | contig 15559 bp, 20 predicted proteins | sample 1646071 | NCBI WGS metagenome assembly OMGQ01 (sample SAMN05578585, study PRJEB25193) | human gut metagenome | biome: Human Microbiome; feature: human-associated habitat; material: feces | host: Homo sapiens | place: USA:Birmingham
ATATAATCTTCCACAGTTCTTACAATTCTTAACTTCCATAGCTTCTCCTTGTTAATCCTCTTTATCAATCTCGTTAACAGGTCCAGTTACTAAAGCAGCTCATACTTTAAAATCCGTCTCCCACACACAGACTTATACCATATACCTGCGACACTCCTGCGTCTTTAAGTACTGCTGCACATGCATCAAATGTTGCTCCTGTTGTATATATGTCGTCCACGATTAATACTTTTCTATATCTTACAACTTTTTCTCTTACTTGAAAAGCATTTTGCAGATTTTTAATTCTTTCCCGATTACTTAGCTCCTTCATGGGCTGAGTCTTAACAATCCTCACGAGATATTCCTCATCTACCGGAATCTGCATAGCTCTTCCAAGTGCCTGCGCAATAAGCCCAGCCTGGTTAAACCCACGCTCCTTATATTTCGAAATATGAATCGGAACAGGAATTATCACATCCGGCGACCACATGCGTATCATCCTGCCACATCTGTCCGCCATCTGCTTCGCATATATTCCTGCATATTCCTGCTTGTTATAATATTTAAATCTGTATATTGATTCCTTGACATTCTTAGAATATTCATACAACGCACATGCCTGGTCATATACATGCTTCTGTCTGCTGCAGTCACTACAGTATTCTGTTTCTTCATCTTTCACTGGCTTACCACATTTTAAACAGGCAGGCTCGCTTACATAATTTATATTATGCATGCAGCTTCCACATATATCTGCCCTTATCCCTCCAACAAAAGGTGCCGGCTTTCCACACATAGGACACACTGGTGGAAGTACCGCATTAACTGCCTCCATTAATACCTTCTTATAATCCATAATCCCCCATTATTGTCATCATTATCACATATAAACACATCAATTATCATTGTCCGAAATCTTCAATATGTCTGATTTCTTCAATCCTGTCTGTGAGTGAAGAATATCGTTTTGACTCTGATACATTGCCAGCCATAAGCCTGAATATCTCCTCTTCCCCAACGAGGCACACACATTTTCTTGCTCTTGTAACTGCCGTATACAGAATATTCCTGTTCATCAGCATTCTTGGTCCCTGCGACATCGGAATAATAACCGCCGGGTACTCACTTCCCTGTGATTTGTGAACCGTAATCGCATACGCAAGTTCAAGCTCATCAAGCTGTGAGAATTCATAAGTAACGAATCTGCCATCTTCGAATTTCACAGTTACATTCTCATCAAATGTGCTTATTCTCTCTATAACTCCGGTATCCCCGTTAAAAGCGCCCGTTCCCTGTTCTGTTGGAATACCGTATCTGCTTCGTTTTTCCCATGCAAGCTGATAATCATTCTTAATCTGCATAACCTTATCACCTTCACGGAAAGTAACATCACCGACCTGTCTTTCCTGCTTGATAGCATCAGCCGGATTAAGAAAATCCTGCATAATCTTATTAAGACGTTCCACCCCGACATTGGATTTTCGCGATGGAGTAAGAATCTGAAGGTCATACACATCGGCACCTACATAATCCGGAAGTTTGTCCTTAATAAGCGTTTTCATCGCATTTATTATATTGTCTGCACCGTTTCTGTGAACAAAGAGAAAATCCTTGCTGTACTTGTTAAGTACTACCTCCTCACCCCTGTTTATCTTATGGGCATTAATAATAATCTCACTCTGTGCCGCCTGTCTGAATATCCTCTCCAGCTTAACAACCGGAAAACATCCGGATTCTATGATGTCTTTAAGTACATTTCCCGGACCTACACTTGGAAGCTGGTCCACATCACCTACAAGAATCAGTTTCGTTCCAATCGAAACAGCTTTAAGAAGTGAATTCATAATGCTTATGTCTACCATCGACATCTCATCAACAATAAGATCATCAGCCTCAAGCGGATTATCTTCATTTCTCTCAAAGAACATAGACAGACCTGCTGCCGACTTTCTGTCACCATCCGGCACGCCGCCGCTTATCTCTAACATTCTGTGGATTGTCTGTGCTTCATAACCGCACGCCTCAGTCATTCTCTTGGCTGCACGTCCCGTAGGCGCTGCCAGCCTGATTTCCAGACCTTCCAGCTCAAAATATTTGATTATTGTATTAATAGTTGTAGTCTTACCGGTTCCCGGACCGCCAGTAACAATAACAAGCCCGTTTCTTACTGCTTTCGCAACAGCCTCTTTCTGGATATCATCAAGAGTTATTCTTTATCCTCAATCCTTGCAATCCTGTCATCTATGAATTTCTGGTCTTCCTCAATCTGGACATCAAGATTATTAAGCATAGCTGCAACATTTGCTTCCATGTTGTAATACATACGGGCATAGACACATTTTACATTGTCCTTAACCTTGACAACTATCTTCTTATCCATTGTCAGGTCCATAAGGTATTTGTCATAGTCCTGGACATCAATCAAAAGCAGTTCGTTGACCTGACGCACAAGCTTATCATACGGAAGATATGTGTGTCCCTGCATTGTCGCCTGATTAAGCACATAAAATATTCCGCTCTTAATCCTGAATTCAGAATCAATCTTGATTCCGGCACGCGAAGCAATCTCATCAGCCGTCCTAAAACCGACACCCTCTATGTCATCAGCAAGCCTGTACGGATTCTGTTCAAGAATGTTATAAATGTCGTTTCCATAACGCTTAAATATTTTGTTGGCAAGATTCATCTGGATTCCATAACGCTGAAGAAACATCATTGCTTTTCTGATGTCTTTCTTGTCAATAAGCTGGTTTGCTATATCCATAGCTTTAGACATGCTTATTCCTTTAATCTCAGCCAGACGCTCCGGTTCTTCTTCCATAATCCTGAATGTATCATCGCCAAATGTCTTAACTATTCGTTCAGCCATCTTCTCGCCGATACCCTTGATTGCCCCGGAGCTTAGATAACGCCTTACGGATGCAGCATCATCCGGCGCCCTGAACTCATAAGATGTGACTTTAAACTGCATGTAGTAAACTGCATGCTTAACAAATTCGCCTTGTGCGGTAATAAATTCACCTGTGTTGATATAGCTTAACACTCCAACACAGGTGATTTCTTCATCATTATATACAATATTAAAAACCGTATATCCATTGTCTTCATTCCTGAAGATAATATTCTCCACAAAGCCCTCTACATATTTCACAGACTCGTAATCCAATCTGTTATCTCCTTTATGTTAAATATTATTCCTGCTCATCTGCCTTAGGAATAGACTCTGTAGAATAATTTCTCTTCATCTGCTCATAAAGCGTCTGTGCTATTCCAAGTCCTTTGCCATGATTAGAATCAGTCATAAGCTTGGCATAAGATGACACCATCTCATCTCCAAAGTAACTTCCCAAAGTATTAAGTGAAGTATCCTCTGTTCCACCAATTCCAGCCATAGAAGTAAAAAGATTGCTATCCTCGTCTTCTGAATCAATCTTAGCCATCTTCTCCATTGACTTAAGAACCTGTTCAACAAAATAACTTTCAAAATCCTTGCATACAGACATAAGTTCATCGTCTGATGCCTTAGAATAATCAATATCTGTAAGTTTATTAGTTAAAGAACCCGCTTTAGAATCATACACATCTGAATAATTCGTACTGCTAAGTCCCGTAATAGAATCGCTCATACACTACACCCCGCTTATCTCTTAAGGTTATTAGCCTGCTCCATCATTGTATCAGATGTTGTTATAGCCTTAGAACATAACTCATACGCTCTCTGTGCTGTAATAAGATTAACCATCTCAGTTGCAACCTGAACATTAGATGACTCAAGATATGACTGTCTTAATGAACTCTTCTTCCCAACTGCATCATACTCTTCGTTAAGTGCAGTTCCTGACGCCTCAGTCTCTGAAAGGTAGCTTCCACCAATCTTATCAAGTCCTGCAGGATTAGAAAACTGATATAAACCAATCTTAATACCGATTGGTGCTGGATTGTTAGACTCATCAGGATATAAAAGGTTGCCGTCTGTATCAATAGTAATAAGATTAGTCTTATAATCCTCACCGTTAGCATCCTGTCCAAGAACTATCTCTGCGCCATCTGCGCTGAGTACAGGATATCCTTCAGAAGTACTAAGCATTACGCCTTCTGTAGCTGTTGCCCATGTAAAATGTCCATTTCTTGTATACACAGTCTCGTCAGTATTAGTATTTCTTACTGCGAAAAAACCATCTCCATTAATCGCAAAATCTGTTGTACTGTCAGTTGCATTTAATGCACCCTGTGTATATATTGATGTTACTGCTGAAACTCTTGAACCAAGTCCTACCTGTGCTCCAACAGGTTTATTCTCTCCGTTGGCAGAAGTAGTCTTCGCCTGAAGATTCTGGTAAAGCAGAGACTTAAATTGAGTCTGTTCCTGCTTATATCCTACTGTATTAACATTTGCCAGATTGTTGGCAATAGTATCTACGCTTGTCTGCTGGCTCATCATTCCTGATGCAGCAGTCCACAATGATCTCATCATGTCGTCAGTCCTCCATATGTATATGCCTAACAGTTGTTACTAAATCTCAGATATAGATACCATCTTTCCTAACATCTCATCGATAGTATTCATAATCTTCTGATTACTTTCAAAATCTCTTGCAATAGATATCATATCTACCATCTCTGTTACCACATTAATATTGGAAGCCTCCAAATATCCCTGATTAACTGTTGCTGCAGCATCTGTCTGTGTTGCGCCATCTACAGCTCTGTAAAGATTCTCGCCATATGCCTCAACATAGTCATAATTTTCAAAATCTACAAGAGCAAATCTGTCTACATACTGTCCGTCAGCATATATTTCGCCACTCTCTTCTACAGTCAGTTTTTCAAAGTCTGTAGGTAACTGTATCGGACCATTCTCGCCCAATACAAAATCACCATCCTTGGTTACCAGATAACCTTCACGGTTCATCTGGAAAGATCCGTCCCTGGTATAAAGCGTTGAAGTTTCTCCAGCTTTGTTAGTGAAAGAAATCGAAAACAATCCACTTCCACTCAGCGCAAAGTCAAATGTATTGCCTGTGTTCTGGAAAGAGCCCTGATCCCAGCTTCTGAAGGATTCTCCTACTTTCGCTCCAAGATTCAGAGTTCCGATATTCTGATTAATATAGCCCACAGTTTCATCTTTAACTTTGATGCCATAAACATCTTTAAACGACTGTGTCGTAAGGCCTTCTTTCTTATAACCTGTGGTAGTTGCATTAGCCAGATTATTAGACACTACATCCAGTCTCTTCTGCTGAACTGTCAAGCCAGAGTACGCTGTATAAAGCCCTTTTACCATAGCCCGCCTCTTTCTTGATAATATATTCTTCCGGCATAGAGATTATCCATTCTGCCAGAATGTTAAGAAACATTTGTAATAATCTTATTAAAAATGTTCCAGGTTACTTAACTTCGTCTCTGTAGCCTGCAAGGAACTCAATAAACTTACCTGTACCAATAGCAACACATGTCATTGGATCTTCGGCTGTCATAGTATTAATTCCTGTCTTGGCTTCAATTAAATCCTCAAGTCCTGAAAGAAGACTTCCGCCTCCTGTAAGGACGATTCCTCTGTCTGCAATATCAGATGCAAGTTCTGGTGGAGTCTTCTCAAGAACGCTGTGAACAGCTTCAACAATCTGTGAAGTTGCCTCTCTTAAAGCTTCCTCTGTCTCCTCTGAGCTTACCTCTACAGTCTTAGGAAGACCTGTTACAAGGTTTCTTCCTCGTACATTCATAGTTGTGACTTCTGCCTTAGGATAAGCAGAACCAACCTTAATCTTAATATCTTCTGCGGTTCTTTCACCAATAAGAAGATTATGCTTCTTTCTCATGTATCTTACGATAGCTTCATCAAAATCATCTCCGGCAATCTTAATAGAAGTACTTACAACAGTTCCTCCTAAAGAGATAACAGCGATATCAGTTGTACCACCACCGATATCAACAATCATATTACCGCATGGTCTTGAAATATCAATACCTGCACCAATAGCTGCTGCGATAGGCTCTTCAATAATAGCAACCTCTCTTGCGCCTGCCTGAAGAGTAGCATCCTCAACCGCCTTCTTCTCAACCTCAGTAACACCTGAAGGTACGCATACACTGATTCTAGGCTTCTTAAGCATTCTCTTGCCGATAGCCTTCTGGATAAAGTACTTAAGCATCTTCTCAGTTACAGTGTAATCAGAGATAACACCCTGACGAAGAGGTCTTACAGCAACGATGTTACCTGGTGTTCTACCAAGCATCAGTCTTGCTTCCTCACCGATAGCCTTAATCTTATTAGTATCCCTGTCAAATGCAACAACTGAAGGCTCTTTAAGAACAACTCCTTTGCCTCTGATGTACACAAGAATACTTGCAGTACCTAAATCTATACCAATATCTGTTGATAACATGATAATTCCCCTTTCTTATAAAACAATGCGGACCTCTGTCTGTCCGATATATTCAGATAAAACATAAACTCAAAAGTCATTAGAAGCCATGTGTACCCATGGCTAATCACCATTATATACATAAAAAAGGAAATTTAAAAGCCCTAAATAAAAAAAATCTATCTAAATATATATTTTTATAAATATTCAAGAAGCAATATGTCTTGTAAATGTATATCGGCATTAATTTGTATCTGCTTAATATTCTGACTGCGAATTTAAAAATATTTTGATTTTAAGTTACATACATATTATAATGTGGTGGATTAGGATTATAACTTACATATGTTAAGGTAATTCTGAATTTAAGTGTATAGGAGATTGCTATGAATATCCGTGTATTAGATAAAAATGATAAGGCTGCTCTCGAACAGCTTATATTTACTATAGAAAATGCTCTCCCTGTTCCGGAATGGTGGATTCCTATTGATGATATTGAACGCTCGCATTTCTTTGATGCTGACTGGACATGCTTCTTAGGTGCATTTAATGACGATAACGAACTTGTTGCCGCCAGCGCCCTTTTCTTTAATGAGCATGAATTTGCTGAGGAAGCTGAAAAGCTCGGTCTCGACATTCATTCTACAAATGTAGCTGAAGTCGGACGATGCATGGTTCACCCTGACTTCCGCGGTCACAACCTCATGTGTGAGCTTAACAAGCGTCTCTGTTCAATTGCCCGCAACCGCGGCATCGACACAATCCTCGCCGTAGCCCACCCTGACAACGTCGCCAGCAATTCGTCTTTCCGCCGTCTCGGTGCAGAGCTTAAGGCAACTGCCACTGTATTCGGTTCTTACCAGAGGAATATATATATTCTGCCATGGTAGGTGGGTAGCGGGCTACAATTCTTCCTTAAGGCACTCAAGCAGCCCTTTGCAGCCTGCCAGAACATCCCTGTAAGTTGCCTCAAAATCTCCCGTATACCATGGGTCTGCCACATCAAGTCCGTTTCCCGCAAAAGTAAGCAGTTTATATATCTTCTCATCCGGATCTCCGCCCGATATCCTCTGCATATTGCGGATATTCTCAGTATCCATTCCAATAAGGTAATCATATTCCTCATAATCATTCAGAGTCATCTGCACTGCCCTGTGAGGAATCACCGGAATTCCTTCTTTCTTCAACTTGGCAACAGTGCCATGATGCACCCCATTACCAATCTCCTCGCGGCTTGTCGCCGCTGAATTAATATAGAACTTTTCAGCAAGCCCCTCTTTTTCAACTAAATATGTCATAACACTTTCTGCCATAGTGCTTCGGCAGATATTGCCGTGGCAGATGAATAATACTTTAATCATAATTTACAAATCCCTTCATAAGTCTTCAAAACCCTTGATTTTACGGGCTTTGTAGCTTCTACTAAAAATTCTTATTTTACAAAAATCTTCATAACTCTTCATAAATTACTGCGAATTATGTGTAGTAAATGTGTAGTAATGTGTAGTAAATCACACCAAATTATAATGCTTTTTCTACAGCTCCTGTACCATCTTTATTCTGAAATTTCAGAATCTTCATAAGTGATGCCTCTGCACGCTCGTAATCTGCATGGGTATAAATATTCTTAGTTGTTCTTTCTTCGGCATGTCCCATGAAGTATTGCAGACTCTTTGAATCCAGTCCTTTGTAGTGCATATCTGTACAGAATGTATGTCTAAATACATGAGGCGTAATATGTGGAAGCGGCTTATCTGGATGCAGTTTATTATACTTCTTCATAGCCCAACGCATCTCGTTTTCAATATGTAATGCCACTTTAGGTTTATGGTTCTTGTCTAACATAATGAATCCTGTATAACCATCTACAACCATTTCCACCTTAGCTTTCGGTCTTCTGGCAATCATATTCTTTAAGCTCGTATATACTTCGTCATCCATTGCAATGTATCTACGACCGCTTTCTGATTTGGTAACCTCAATCGTGTACTTACCTGTACGTTCTCTTAACAGTTGGTGATTTACACTAATTCTACGGTTTTCAAAATCTAAATCCTTAAATGTTAAACCGCAAAATTCACTTACTCTCATACCAGTATGAAGTAATACCACAAATTCATCATAATATTTACTGTAGGTACTGTCTGTTCGGATGAACTCCATCCAAGTATTCTTCTGTGCTTCTGTTAATGCTTCTCTCTTCTTAGAATTATTAACAACCACATCCGTCAGCTTGAAATCAAAGGGATTCTTATGTATAATATCTTCATAATAAGCCATTTGGAATGCCGGTCTCAGTACTCCCCTAATTGACGTTAGTGTACTGTAGCCCTTTCCATCATTGGACAGCTTAATCATCCACAACTGTGCATCGGAGACCTTTATATCTCGGATGCATTTTTGTGCAAATGATTCTTTCTTCAAGATATTTAATACAAAATTATAACCAACCTTAGTATTGTAGCGGACACTCTGTTTTAAGCTAATGTAACGCTCCACCAGTTCAAGAACGGTAATGTTCCCTTTGGTGTAGTCAATACCTTCATCAATCTTCTTCTGTATTTCTTTCTCTTTTTCCCTGAGTTCATCCAAATCTGATGAATAAACATATTGTGTCTTACCCCAGATATCTGTGTAACGATACTGGTATATACCATCTGATTTTCTTTGGCTTTCCCCGGTTTTCAGTACTCGCCCATTTTTGTCTCTTCTCTTTCCTGCCATAAGTGCTCCTTTCCAAGAGATAGAGACTCAATATGATAAGAACAAGTATACCATATCGGTCTTGCTATTTCTATTTCATTTCTTAAATTGAGTACGATTTGTCAATGTACTCATCAAACTTTTTACGCTTAATCAAACGTCTGCTCCCGTTCCACAAAACAAAATCACAATTCTTCTTATCAGTTAATTGTCTTATCTTATGGATGCCGATACCACTATATTCAGCAGCTTCCTCTAATGTGAGCGTGACCTTCTCCCATAACGGAACTTCCTGTCTTTTCGGTGGTCTTTTTACCGGCTTTAACGTTTTTATCTTGCGTGCTTCCTTGAAATAGATAATATTCTTGCTACTAGCAATCCAGCTATTAAGCTTCTCAGCCGTTATATCCAAATAAGGAAGTGAGTCATAAACTACAGACATCATTTGTATCTCCTCCTACAGCTAATGTGTAATTTCACTTGCAGAATGCAGGATATCTATGTAATATATAACTACACAGAATATCCTGTTCTACAGGTGGTGTAGGTTAAGAGGTTACTTGCGAGGTTTGCTCTTAACCTTTTTTCTTGCTTTTGTATTCTTATACTTTTGTGGACTCTTTATATACGGACCACTATAATACTTACAACTACGTTTCTTCACATCAACATCACCGGATATTGTGCAATAAACCATACCATCTACTACTCTGCCAAATTTACACTTCTTACAATCACATGGTCGTGATTTACGCTTTTTACGATATCTTACGTTGATGATTGTGCCCGTATTGACACCAATTTTTCCACTTCCCATGGCCTTCACCTCCTTTTGTCAAAACGATGAGCTAAAAATATGATTAATCTCATGTATTTCAAGATTTCTTACTTTTTCTATTTCATCTTCGAGTTTCTTCAAATATATTTCGTACTCTAATCCTTTAAAAAAATAAATAGCTTGAATTTTATCCGAATCTTTATGTGAATTCTCCTGTACACATCTAAATCCTCTTTTTATGCATTCATCTATTGGATAAGTACAAGATCGAAAACCATTGCATAAACCTTTAACATATGCTTCCAATTCTGTCCGTAACAATAATGTCTTGGCCTTTGAATATTCTTCACCACCATAACTTATCTTCTGGATATAAAGCTTATTTTCTAGGGTGTTTTTGAATTCTACACTTTCATTTTCCAAGCCATACGAAACAGATATGTAAATTTTCTGTTCTATAATGAATCCTATGCACGAATAATACATGTACACCAACTGCTCAAGATATGATTGAATATTATCTTGCATCGTTTCCAGTTCCGAATACTGCGACTTAACATCACATTCAAAAAAGAACGAATCATCATATCGATAATGATTCATAAGCGATAATAGTTCATCCATAACTAAGCACAAATCTTGAACACAACGCTTCATGATTCTCTCAACACATGCATCTAAATCGGTCGTACAGATGGTATAAGCATGTCTCTCATCTTTTTCCATTTCTTCAAGTCTATTCATCAGCAACATTACAATCACCTCCATCAACTCCAAACTGAAACAAACAACCAGCCTTCCGCTTCAAGTCCGCATAATCTACATAATCTGAAGCAGGAATACGAAATTCTTTATACACACCGTTTTCTATAAAATGATATACAACGGTATCTAAACGTCTCATAAGCTGTCGCAGAGTATCAATTTTTCTATGTTCCGGCTTAACCATCTGAGCATAAATCTCTTCCGGTGGATACACTGACGTGATTATTACCTGCTCCCAAAGTGGATATATATCTTGGTATCTTGAATGAATCGCACGTTGAGGATAAATATCCAGTACATTCAACAACTCCTGCCAGCTACCAGAGGGCTTTAATTCATCAATAAATAATATTGGTGGAGCTCCGGCCTCCATATATCCATCCAACCAACCATTTGTGGTGTAACCTGACATATAAATCTCATCAGGGCCATATTGTTGACACAACCGCTCATAACAGTAGGTCTTTCCTGCACCGCTCTCTCCGACATGCCATTCTCGATAAATTTGCTTTTTTACAGGAGATTCATTTAACTTCTTGTCAGCAAATGCACTTTTTATCATCTTTTCATATTTACGATATCTAAAGTTAATCCGCATAATTTCATTCGGAGTGTATCCCTCATCAATCATTTCTTCAATGAGTTCAAAATCTGTACGTTTACCTTGCTTAACCCGAATATTGTCTTTCCCTATGATATACATCACAGTTTCTCCCTTTTCGTCATATGGAGGCAGTTTCTGAATGTAATTCATAAGATTCGTTTTGCCACCCTTACATGGTTCTACATGAGAATCAAATAATAGTCTCGCCACTGAAGCTCTTGTAGTTTTTTCACCATAGAGTGCTCCATGCAAATGAAATACTCCACCAACACTAACACATGCTGTAAAGCAAGCCGTTCTATCCTTTCCACTTGTACTCCATCTTTGTAAAAAAAAGTTAAGCACAAATGGATAATCCTGAATTTGTTGCTCTGTCAGACCGGCTTTCTTCATGTTCTCTACGTGAATAGTAGTCATCCAACATCTTGATTTGGTATTCATTAACCAGCACCCCCTTGAGTATTACCTATTAACTTCTGGGGCTGGGGACACATGTACCAGTACTCCTTACTCATAGGTATCTTGAGGTAACATGATGTCCCCAACTCACATGGGGATTCTGTCGGGGAACATTCACGAACACCTTTACTTAATGTCGTATGTTGTGACATCAGTCTAATACGCTGCAACAAATACTTCTGCCTCATCAAGTGTAGGTAGGTTCTTTCCCCAGGAGTCTCCACCGTAAATGATTAAACCGTATTCATAACTACCAACACAGTAGCCAACATGCGATTCGTAACTGTATTCTGTATAATACTCACGCCACTTTCTCTTTCTAATAAATAAGTTCTTCTTCTCTGCATTACGTCTCAATCGTTGTTCTCTGCTTTTTAATGTCATCTTAGTTTCCTCCATATCTTCTTCAAATCACTTATTAGGAACAAGTACTTTAATCTTTGGCCTTTTGCTTTAACTGCACAATAGGTTTTACCAATGGTAATATGGTTTTTAATTGTCTTAAACTTGCTAATTCTTCCTTGTAATAAAGTGTTTCAGTATACATGGTATTATTTAATTCCTCCGATTCTAAGTAACCAATAGACTTATACTGATTTACAAGCAAATTCAAATATTCAAGATTTCTTTCAGCCATATTAAATAATTCTCTCGTACTACCTAATACCGTTACTTTAATTGGCTCACCTTTCACCGACCATTTTGTAAGCACAGATTCTAACTTACATCTCTTCCAGTAGTAGTCCCAATGTAAGTTATGAATAATCTTTTTTAAATCGCTTTCTCTAACATCGTTCATTGTCATGTCCTCTTCCTCCTAGTTGTTTTCAATAATAAATAGTGTTTCAAATGATGCATTGAGTGCTGAACAAAGCTTACCTGCCGATTTTACTGATAATGCTTTTCCATTCTCTGCTCTTGAAATTGTCGCAGCCGGTACATCCGCCTTGACAGATAATTCATTGATAGTTAAGCCTTGTTCTGCTCTGACTTTAAACAAATCGTTCTTTGCTTTCACTTTCATGATTAGCCCTCCTTTCCGAACTTCTAATTCTATTAAAGCATTTTCCTCTATATTGCTTAATGTTACTTTGTATTTCTTTTTTTAACAGTTAGTGATACAATTTGTATTACCTACAGAATATCAGGAGGCCAAGCTTATGAATGAGAAAACTCAGATAAAAAAGAAACGAGAACCTATATTAAATTCTGACGACAAGGATTTTTACTCTAGGAATCAAACAAACATTGACAATTTAACTACTACCTTTATTAAACGACTTCAACTCACACGAAAGAGCAAAGGTTTAACCCAAGAGGAATTTGCTGATAAAGTAGGTCTTAGTCAAGCAGCAATCCGAAAATACGAACAAGGACATTCATTAAGTAACAGCAATTTTACCCTCAAAGAACTTGCTACCGCATTAGGTGTCAGTGCTGATTATCTTTTAGATATCAATCTTAACACTGATTCCGACTTAGACGATATCACCAAAGAATACGGTCTTCGCGAAGAGGCTCTTAACGTATTGAAAGCATTATACAAAAACGATGGTGGTGAAATTCAACATGGAAATATTGACTTTTTGAACTGTTTCCTCGGTAACGGTGATGCAACCATGAAATTTATTACCACATATGCCAGATTAACCAGACAGAAATACAAATCTTCTGCCAAGTCTCAGCAAGAAGATATTACCTCCGAAATGACAAAACTCATAAATGAATATATGGATAAAGTAGTATTGCCTTCCTATAAAGAACTCTATGAAACAGGAACATATACAGTCCATCCACTTGAAAAATATTTATATGAAGATGATTAATTTCAACTCTACTTATATGAAAAAGGACAGCCAATAACGACTGTCCTCTTCTTTTACCCGGCCATGGCAACTATATTATGAATGGTACTTTGGTTTACCAACATCCCACATTGTATAATGTCCGCCAGTGTGAATGTTCTTCTCCCTGATACATACTCATTTACAATGGCTTCAACATCCGCCCTCGTCATGACTGCATCCTTAGATACTTTATCGTTATATCTACGAACGGTTTCACTCTGTAAATCTGATACAAATGAATTTTTCATAAGTAACTGCAATGCAACCTCATCCGGTACGACACTGACCAATGGCATCTGAACTTCGTGTTCTTCTTCATATAAATATGTAACCGGAATTTGATACAAACCACAGAAGCGTTTCATAGTATCCTTGGACAAACCGCAACCGGTCTCCGCTCTTGAAACAGTACGCTGACTTATCTGTAGCTGATTTGCCACAAACTCTTGCGTCCAACCATGCTGTAAGCGTACATTCCTCAAATTTTCTGCAATGATTTCTTTCATATTCATACCGAACTCTCCTTTCACAAGACAGAGGATAAGACATTTTAGTCATTGTGTCTTACCCTCCGACACATCTGTTTTCTTCTTATAATTAATAATATACCTTCCCACAACCTTCAAATAGCAATTTTATGTTACATTTTTATAATAACTTCTATATAAATGTATGCCCAATGCTACTGCTACTGGAGGGTAGGTACAATCACAAATCTCTAAGAACCAACTAGACAGTTTTTAAGATTGTTACTCCACCGATTTAAATTTCTCTATCAACATGGATGCTTGAACACCTGTAATCTTCCTATAATCATCTATCTCAAAGTTAGTTTTACAATATTTATTCAAGGCTTCCGCTGACGTATTATGCTGATTCATCAGTGTTTCTAAATATTTAAGCTGTTTCTGTGTAACTGGTTTATCTGCTTTTGGTTTACCAGCCTGCTTTAACTCCTCAGGATTCTTACCACCTGTTGGTTCCGGTTCAATATTAGTATCCTCGATATCCTGCGTAAAACGTGCTGATAAATTACCAACATTTAAAGCAGCATCCACCAATGCCCTCTTCTTCGCCATCTTAAGAACCGTGTTTTGCACTGCATAACCATTGGTTTTCGCATACTTACCTTCTCTGGTATTAGTGATGCCGATACCCTCGCCTTTCACAACACCGTTGTAATCAATGAGGTACACCTTTGCTTCATAGCTAAAGAATCCAATATTGTAATCCTCCACACGGTTGCTAATCTCCGTTCTAGCAATCAAGCCAAGATAATTTAAGATCTTCTCCGCACCACTCTTTAGAAGAGTTGGTTTTTTGCAGTTCGGGATGATACCATAATCAACACCTGCAATAAGAACAGTATCAATAAAGCGGTTTATTTCATCATCAAATGACTTCGCTTCTTCTACCGTTAAGCCTCTTGCTCCTGACGCCGTTACAGGCTTTGTTTCTGGCTTAAATTCGCTACTTTCTGCATCAAACATAAGATTGTGAGGTACATTCATTTCAGCACGCTCTATGGCGATTTTAGAGTCTTCCAGCGGTTCAATATTACCCATCTTGCTCTCCAATAATGCTTTTAAATCTATCTGTTTTCCCATAATCGTTATCCTCCTTATTTCAATGTGAATCTGCGTGCTACAGTAGTCTTTGCATACTTCGCATAAATCTCAGGTTCCTGTTCCTTTAACGCCTTGGTGTCCAACCTTTCTGAGCTTACAGATTTCCAACTGATACTGTGACCTAAGCAGGTAGCCTTATCATAATCACCCATGATTTCCTTGATGTGATTACTCGCTTCCTGCTTCTTAGCCTTTGCATTGTCTTCCTCAGCACAAGCTTCAATATAGGCTTCTACATATTCAACCGCTTCATCTGGCATAACGATCTGCTCAGCAATACCACCATGATACAAAGAATCCAACAGATTCTTGGCAGCGTCCGAGCCGTCCATTTCAGGGCGAATCATGTTCTGCACTTTGTTCCAGAAATTCTTTTCCACTGCAATCAGCATAGCTTGAATCTCTTCATCTGCATCTACCTCATAAAT
>OMGQ01001263.1_pt1 | contig 15399 bp, 13 predicted proteins | sample 1646071 | NCBI WGS metagenome assembly OMGQ01 (sample SAMN05578585, study PRJEB25193) | human gut metagenome | biome: Human Microbiome; feature: human-associated habitat; material: feces | host: Homo sapiens | place: USA:Birmingham
ATTCCTTTTGTGCCTCTAAGCTGTTAAGCTGGTCGGCTTTATCTGTGGAAACACGGCAATAGGCTGCTATCTTCATAGTGTTACCTCTCTGTATCAAATTTGTTTTCTGTTACATCTATATTATATATCAAAATAAAGATTCGTAAACAGAAAAAGAGAAAATTATTGAAATTAATCCCATCTCAAACTACTTTACTTTTATTTATCTTTTAATCTCTTGAGCGGACCGCAATCGGAAGGAATATAAATAAATACTGCCGTTTTCTCAATGAAAAATTAAAGAAGTTTGATGCGATCGCAGCAAAATATAATGTTGTTATGATCCATGAAAATGAAAAAGATATTTATGGTGATATCAAAGAACGATGCAAAATCATTTTAGATGCACTTGGAAGCCCGCATTTCAAATCAGTATTTGATTTTGCGAATTTCGTACAGTGCGGGGAAGATACAATGGAATGCTGGGAATTGCTCCGTGACCATGTCGCATACATCCATATTAAAGATGCTGTGACAACAGATAAGGAGAATGTTCTTTGCGGAACAGGTGAAGGAAAGATTGCAGAAATCTTAAAAAGAGCGATCAAAGAGGAAGGTTATCAAGGCTTCCTGACATTGGAGCCGCACCTGGTACTGTTTGATGCACTTCAGTCTCTTGAGACAGAGAGTGCAGAAAATATTATTAAAGAAAATAAAGCAAAAGATGGTGCAGAAGGTTACTCCATGCAGTATCATGCTTTAATAGATATTTTAGATTCCATAGAGAAATCAAACTAAGGAGGAATATAAACATGGAAAAAGTAAGATTTGGTTTAATTGGTATTGGTGCGCAAGGTGGCGCGTATGCAGGATTTTTATCAGGAAAGGGTGGATTCCCAGGAATGCCAGCACCAGAATGCCCACCGCACTGTGCATTAGGAGCACTTTGTGATATTGATCCTGAGAAGGAAGCAATGTGCAAAGAAAAATATCCGGAAGTGCCTTTCTTCAAAGATTGGAAAGAGATGGTTGCTTCTGGAACAGTCGATGCAGTAATCACAACTGTTCCACATTACTTACATACAGAAATCGCAATTTACTGTCTGGAACATGGAATGAACGTACTTGTAGAGAAACCAGCAGGGGTATATGCAAAATCTGTTCGTGAGATGAACGAGTGTGCAGCAGCTCACCCAGAGGTAGCTTTCGGAATCATGTTCAATCAGCGTACAAATAAATTATATCAGAAAGTAAAAGAAATCGTTGCTTCCGGAGAACTTGGAGAAATTCGTCGTTCTAACTGGATCATCAACTCATGGTGGCGTCCGGACAGCTACTACCGTCAGAGCGACTGGAGAGCTACATGGGGCGGAGAAGGTGGAGGTGTCCTTGTAAATCAGGCTCCTCATCAGTTAGACTTATGGCAGTGGATGTGTGGAGTTCCAAGCAAAGTATATGCAAAGATCATCTGCGGAGCTCACAGAGATATTATCGTTGACAACGATGTAACAATCGTTACAGAATATCCAAACGGAGCAACAGGAAGCTTTATCACATGTACACATGATCCAATCGGAACAGACCGTTTTGAGATCGACTTAGACGGTGGAAAGATTGTTGTGGAAGACAGCAAGAAAGCAACTGTATACCGTCTGAAAAAATCAGAAAAAGAATTAAATGATACAATGTCTATGATGGAACTTGTAAAACTGACTCAGGGAAATTCTTCAGGAGCAGACGGACTGTACGACATCGAAACATTTGAGAACACAGATGGATGGGGAGTACAGCACACAACTGTTATGGAAGATTTTGCAAAACACATCATCGAAGGAACACCGTTATTAGCTCCTGGAGCAGACGGAATCAATGGAGTAAACCTTGCAAATGCAACACTTCTGTCAAGCTGGTTAGGAAAAGAAGTAGAACTTCCTGTAGACGAAGATGTATATCTTGCTGAATTAAATAAGAAAATTGCAGAGGAAGGAAAATTCCCAACACGTTAATTTCACAATTGAAAATGGGAGGAGTTAGGATGAAGAGAGCAGCGATCATTGGATTAGGGGATATTTCCCAAATTCATATTGCGGGTATTCTTGCGAATCCAGAAATAACACTCTGCGGACTGTGCGACATCAATCCGGAGGCCAATCAAGGGCTTCCGGAAGGTGTCCCTTTCTTTACAGATTACAAAGAAATGGTAAAACAGACACAGCCGGACTGTGTCCATATCTGTCTGCCGCACTACCTGCACTATCCGGTTGCAAAAGAAGTAGCTGAGATGGGATGCAATGTATTTTGTGAGAAGCCGGTAGCGCTTACGACAAAAGAAGCGGAAGAATATGTAAAATTAGAAGCAGAGCATCCAGAGCTTCATATTGGAATTTGTCTCCAGAATCGCTTGAATGAGAGTGTGGAGATGTTAAAAGAGCTGATTGACAGTGGAAAATACGGAAAAGTTACAGGAACAAGAGGAATTGTCCCATGGTATCGCGCAAAGGAGTATTACGATATCAAACCGTGGCGCGGGAAATGGGAAACTGCCGGCGGCGGATGTATGATTAATCAGTCTGTGCATACACTGGATCTTTTATATTTTCTTGGTGGAACTATCAAAGGGGTACATGCTTCGGTAAGTCAGCTTTTAGATTATGGAATTGAAGTTGAAGATACTGTGACTGCGAGACTGGAATATGAAAATGGTGCAAGAGGTCTGTTTTTTGCAACAAACGCTAACCATAAAAATGAATCTGTACAGATTGCAGTTCAGCTCGAACAAGGAGAATTTCTGATTCGGGATAATGTACTTTATGAAGTGCAAGAGGATGGTACCCAGAAAAAACTGATCGAGGATGAGAAGATGCCTGGAAGCAAGTTTTATTATGGTGCGAGCCATAGTAAACTGATTGCCAGATTCTACAAATGCCTTGAGGATGGAACAGATAATTATATCAAAGTGAAGGATGCAAAGATGAGCATTCAGTTGATTGATGCGATCCAGGAGTCTGGAAGAACAAACAGTTATGTGCCTGTGCGATAAAATGTCTCATGCAAAAGATCATTTTTACCAGGCTGTGTCATGACGAAAGAAGATAACGGATTGTTTTTATAAGTAGGAGGAACATTGATGAAAAAAGGATTAATTGGTATTCAGATGAGTACAATCAAAGATAAAATTGCAGAATTAGGTGCATATGGAACATTAAAAGCATGTGCAGAACTGGGATATCACTGTGTGGAAGTATCTCAGGTTCCGATGACAGAAGAAAATGTAGCAGGAATGAAAAAAGCATGCGAAGAATTCGGAATTAAGATTGCAGCGCTCAGCGCAGCATTAGAGCCGATGATGCCAGGAATGCCAGGAGAATACCTTACAACAGATTTTGACAAAATCGTAGCTGATTGTAAGACATTAAACTGCGATATGCTTCGTATCGGTATGCTTCCGATGACATGTATGGGAAGCCGCGAAAAAGCGCTTGATTTTGTAAAACGTGCAGATGAGGTTGCTGGAAGATTAAAAGAACATGGAATTGATTTATACTACCACAATCATCATGTAGAGTTTGTAAAATATGATGGAGAATACTTATTAGACATCATCAAGAACAATACAAAACATATGGGATTTGAGTTAGATATCCACTGGATTCACAGAGGAGGAGAAAATCCGGTAGAATTTATTAAGAAATATGACGGACGAATCCGTCTGCTTCACTTAAAAGATTACAGAATCGGTGAAGTAAAACTTCCAGAAGGAAAATTTGATCCTGAAACATTTATGGCTGCATTTACAAGCAATGTAGAATTTGCAGAAGTTGGAGAAGGTTCTCTTCCGGTAAAAGAATGTATCGAAGCAGGTCTTGCAGGAGGAAGCGAGTACTTCTTGATCGAGCAGGATGCAACTTATGGAAGAGATCCATTTGAAAGCTTAAAGATCAGCAAAGCAAACCTGGAAAAACTTGGATATGCTGACTGGTTTAATTTAGATTAATCTAGGAATAGAAAAAGAAAATAAAACAGACAGGGAACGAAACGATCCTGTGACAAAAAATCGCTTTATGGGTAAACATAAAGCGATTTTTGTGATAGAGGGAAGTACAAAAAATTATATTGATTTTTGCAGAGATGTCTAGTAATATTATTAATAGTAATGCTGGGAGGAATGAATATGGCTGATTTAACAAAAGTAGTTCTGGATGCAATGGGCGGCGATCATGCACCTGGTGAAATGGTGAAAGGTGCTGTGGATGCCGTCAGCAGACGTCAGGACATTAAAGTTTTTCTCGTCGGACAGGAAGCTGTGGTCAGGGAGGAACTTGACAAGTATACATATCCGAAGGAGCAGATCGAGGTTGTCGGCGCCACTGAAAAAATCGAGACGGCAGAGCCGCCGGTTATGGCAATCCGCAAGAAGAAGGATTCATCGATTGTTGTTGGGATGAATCTTGTAAAGAAGGGAGAGGCAGATGCTTTTGTCTCTGCTGGAAATTCTGGTGCAGTTCTTGTCGGAGGACAACTGATTGTTGGAAGAATTAAAGGCGTGGAGCGCCCGCCGCTTGCACCGTTGATTCCAACAGAAAAGGGCGTCTCTCTTTTGATTGACTGTGGGGCAAATGTGGATGCAAGACCGTCACATTTAGTGCAGTTCGCAAAAATGGGATCTGTTTATATGGAGAATGTGATGGGAATCGCGAAGCCAAGAGTCGCAATTGTTAATATCGGTGCGGAAGAAGAGAAAGGAAATGCACTTGTAAAAGAAACATTCCCACTGTTAAAGGCATGTAAGGATATTCATTTTATCGGCAGCATTGAAGCAAGAGAGATTCCACATGGGATGGCAGACGTAATTGTCTGTGAAGCGTTTGTCGGGAATGTTATCTTGAAGTTATACGAAGGTGTCGGAGCAGCGCTCACAAGCCAGATAAAAAAAGGGATGATGTCTACATTGAGAAGTAAGATTGGTGCACTGTTAGTAAAACCAGCTTTGAAGCAGACATTGAAATCGTTTGATGTCAGTGAACATGGTGGGGCACCGCTTCTCGGATTGAATGGACTTGTCGTGAAGACGCATGGAAGTTCTTCGGCAAAGGAAGTTTCCAATTCTATCATACAGTGTGTGACTTTCAAAGAACAGAAGATCAATGAGAAGATCAGAGAGCACATTCAGAAAGAAGAAAAGCAAAAAGACGAAACAACATCCTAAAAATCAAGTGGAATAACAGAAAGGAAATCAAGTTATGGAATTCGAAAAATTACAGGAAATTATTGTGGACGTATTAAATGTAAATCCGGATGAGATCACAATGGATACAACTTTTGTAGATGATCTCGGAGCAGATTCGCTGGATATTTTCCAGATCATTATGGGAATTGAGGAAGCATTTGACATTGAAATCGCAAATGAAGATGCAGAAAGCATTGTAACAGTTGGGGATGCAGTAGAACAGATCAAGAATGCTACAAACTAACAGCAGGCGATATTTCTATTATTTTATAAATGAGAAAGCCCATCCGGGCTTTTTCGTTTTATCAGAGGAGAATCAGAATGCAGAGATTAAAGGAATTAGAAAAAAAAATCGGTTATACATTTCAGAAAAAAGAATTGCTTCAAAAGGCGATGATGCACAGTTCTTATACAAATGAAAAACATATGAAAAAGCAAGACTGCAACGAACGGTTGGAATTTCTCGGAGATGCAGTATTAGAACTTACAACGAGTGAAGCACTCTTTTTTGACAATCCTTCTATGCCGGAAGGTGAATTGACGAAAACGAGGGCAAGCATTGTCTGTGAGCCTGCGCTTGCATTTGTTGCAAAGGAATTGATGTTGGGCAGCTATCTTTTACTCGGAAAAGGTGAGGAAGCAACTGGTGGACGGCAGCGAGACTCAATTACTTCGGATGCCGTGGAGGCATTGATCGGAGCGATTTATTTAGATGGTGGTTTTGCTAGTGCAAAAGAGTTCATTCAAAAATTTATTTTGTCAGATCTGGAAAACAAAAAGCTCTTTTATGATAGCAAGACTATCCTTCAAGAGATGGTTCAGGCGAAATTTACAGAAAATGTAAGATATGTGCTTGAAAAGGAGGAAGGTCCAGACCATAACAAATCTTTTACAACGTCTGCCTACATTGGAGAGGAATGCTACGGAACCGGAAGTGGAAGAACAAAAAAAGCTTCTGAGCAGGAGGCGGCATATCAGACGATTTTGATGCTGAGAAAGAAAGAACAGTAGGTGGAAGATGTATTTAAAAAGTATCGAAGTGCAGGGATTTAAGTCTTTTGCGAATAAGATTTTGTTTGAGTTCCATAATGGAATTACAGGGATTGTAGGACCAAATGGAAGTGGAAAAAGTAATGTCGCTGATGCAGTGCGCTGGGTGCTTGGAGAGCAGAGGGCAAAGCAGCTGCGTGGAGGATCGATGCAGGATGTTATTTTTTCGGGGACAGAGAACCGCAGACCCTTAAGTTATGCTTCGGTTGCAATCACATTGGACAATGCGGATCATCAGCTTCCGGTTGACTATCATGAAGTGACTGTCACAAGAAAGTTATACCGTTCTGGGGAAAGTGAATATCTGATCAATGGAGCTGCGTGCCGGTTAAAGGATATCAATGAGATGTTTTATGATACCGGAATCGGAAAAGAAGGATATTCCATCATCGGTCAGGGACAGATTGACAAAATATTAAGTGGAAAACCGGAAGAACGGCGGGAATTATTTGATGAGGCTGCCGGGATTGTAAAGTTTAAGCGTAGAAAAAATACCTCTTTAAAAAAGTTGGATGAAGAACGTCAGAATCTGACGCGTGTCAATGATATTCTGGCTGAATTGGAAAAGCAGATCGGACCGCTTCAAAAACAGTCAGAAGTTGCAAGAGAGTATTTGAAAAAGAAAGAGGAATTAAAAACCTATGATATCAATATGTTTCTTTTGGAAACAGAACGTATCAAAGAACAGATTCGGATAATTGATGAAAAACTGGGAAATGCATCTGAGGAACTGGTAGATGCGAATCGTCGGTACGAAGAGATGAAAACGGAGTACGAAACGATTGAAGAGGAAGTGGATGAGATTGATCTTTCTATTGAAACTGCGAAAAATCAACTGAATAAGACGACTTTGTTAAAACAGCAGTTAGAAGGACAGATCAATGTCCTGAAAGAGCAGATTAATACGGTTCGGATGAACGATGAACATTATGGCAATCGTCAACAGACAATACGGATCGAGCTTGATACAAGAGAATCTCAGAAACAGGAACTCAGTAAAGAACAGACCGAAGTGCAGAAAAAGCTTACTGTTGTTACACAGGAAGATGAGGCGGCGAAGAAAAGTCTGATTGAAGTACAAAGTCGAATTGCTGCTCATACAGCAGAGATTGAACAAAGCAAACAGGAAATCATGGAACTCCTGAACAGCCGGGCATCTACACGTGCGAAAATCCAGCATTTTGATACAACACAGGAACAGATTACGACAAGAAAAGCGGAATTAAACAAGCTGTTGATTGAAGTTTCGGAAAAAGGAGAACGGCTGACAGATACATTAAAAGAATACGAGCAGACACGTTCTCAAGTGCAGGAAGAAATACATGGGTATGAGGCACAATTACGTGAAAATGAAGAAAAAATCCGACAGTATCAGCAGGAACTTTCAAAAGGGCAGGAAAAGCTGAGGATTGGTCAAACGGCATATCACAGAGAGTCTTCTCGTCTGGAGTCCTTAAAAAATATTACAGAGCGTTACGATGGATATGGAAACAGTATTCGTAAGGTCATGAGTAATAAAGAGAAAGTACCGGGGCTGCTGGGTGTCGTAGCTGATATTATTAAAGTTGAAAAAGAGTATGAAATTGCAGTAGAAACTGCACTTGGCGGAAATATTCAGAACATCGTGACAGATACTGAGGATACAGCAAAACGTATGATCCAGTATTTGAAACAGAACAAATTCGGACGCGCCACGTTTCTTCCGCTTACCAGCATGCATGGAGGCGATGGGATTCGAAATGGAGAGGCTCTGAGAGAACCGGGAGTGATCGGTCTGGCGAATACTCTTGTATCAGTAGAAACGAAGTTCAAAGGTCTGGCAGATCAGCTTTTGGGAAGGACCATTGTAGTAGATCATATTGACCATGGTATTGCAATTGCAAGAAAATACAGACAGTCTCTCAGACTGGTAACATTGGAAGGAGATCTGATCAATCCAGGCGGATCTATGACGGGAGGAGCGTTTAAAAACTCCAGTAATCTTTTGAGCAGGCGCCGGGAGATTGAAGAATTTGAACAGACGGTTTCCATGCTGAAAAAGGAAATGGATGCAATGGAACAGACGGTTTCGGAGTTGAAGGAAAAGAGAGCAGCCTGCTATAACAATAATGATGAATTGCAGCAGAATCTGAGCCGGGCTTCCATTACAGAAAATACTTTAAAAATGAACATGGAACAAGTACAGGGTCAGATGAGAGACCTGGCTGTTCAGCATAAAACCTATAAAAAGGAACAGGAAGAGCTGGCGGGACGCCTGAGAGAAATTCTGGAAAATGAAGATTCTATCCAAATGGAACTGGAAACATCAGAGCGTTTGGAAAAAGAGTTAAATGAAAAAATCGAAGCACTGACAGGACAAGTTAGTAAAGAACGAGAAGAGGAAACAATCCAGTTAAAACATTCGGAAGAAGTGCATCTATCTTTTGCAGGACTGGAGCAGCAGAATGCGTTTATTTTAGAAAATATTGCACGTGTCAAGGAAGAAATGGATCGGTTCTGGTCTGAGCTGAAAGAACTGGATCAGCAAAAAGGAAACGCTTCCGGGGAAATTGAAGAAAAAGAACAGCAGATAGAAGAACTTCGGAATACAATTTTGGATTCGACGGAGTTATTTGCCGAGATTCAGGAAGAAATAAAGAATCAGACTGCAAAGCGAGAAGAACTGAACCGTCAGCACAAGGCTTTTCTGGGAAAACGAGAAGATCTTGCAAAGCATATGGCCGATCTGGATAAGGAGTGTTTCCGCTTGAATAGTCAGAAAGAGTCTTATGAAGAATCATCGGATAAACAGATCAATTATATGTGGGATGAGTATGAATTGACATACGGAAGAGCGATGGAGTTGCGAGATGTGAACCTGACTGACCTTGCATATATGAAACGACAGATCCAGACTTTGAAAAATGAGATTCGTAAACTGGGAAATGTCAATGTTAATGCAATAGAAGATTACAAAAATGTATCTGAGCGATATGAATTCTTGAAAGTCCAGCATGACGATCTGGTAGAGGCTGAGGCTACCTTGATCAAGATCATTGAGGAACTGGATGCAGCTATGCGTAAACAGTTCCAGGAGCAGTTCTCCAGAATCTGTACAGAGTTTGACAAGGTGTTTAAACAGTTGTTCGGTGGTGGAAAGGGAACGCTGGAACTCATGGAAGATGAGGATATCTTAGAGGCAGGAATTAAGATTATTGCACAGCCGCCTGGAAAGAAACTGCAGAATATGATGCAGCTTTCCGGTGGGGAAAAGGCGCTGACGGCAATTTCTCTTTTATTTGCAATCCAGAATCTGAAACCGTCCCCATTCTGTTTGCTGGATGAGATTGAAGCGGCGCTGGACGACAGTAACGTAGGTCGTTTTGCTCAGTATCTGCATAAGCTGACAAAGAATACACAGTTTATTGTGATTACGCATCGACGCGGAACGATGACAGCAGCTGATCGTTTATATGGAATTACAATGCAGGAAAAAGGTGTTTCCACATTGGTATCAGTGGATTTATTAGAAGATGAATTGACGAAATAAGACGGAAAATAGAGGAAAGGGGCGAAAGGAAAGCCGATGGAAGAAAAAAAGGGATTTTTTAAACGACTTGTTTCCGGATTGACAAAAACAAGAGATAATATTGTCTCTGGAATGGATAGTATTTTTTATGGTTTTTCTCATATTGATGAGGATTTTTATGAGGAATTAGAAGAAACACTGATTATGGGAGATTTGGGTGTTCATACGACGATGAATATTTTCGAAGATCTTCGTGCAAAAGTGAAAGAACAACATATTAAGGAACCGGCAGACTGCCGTCAGCTTCTGATTGACAGTATCAAAGAACAGATGGATGTCGGAGAGACTGCGTATGAGTTTGAGGATAGACAGTCCGTTGTTTTTGTAATTGGTGTCAATGGGGTAGGTAAGACAACCACCATTGGAAAATTAGCAGGTAAATTTCATGCACAGCATAAAAAAGTCATTCTTGCAGCGGCAGATACATTTCGTGCGGCTGCGGGAGAACAGTTAAAAGAATGGGCAAATCGTGCACAGGTGGAAATGATTGGCGGCCAGGAAGGGGCTGATCCGGCAGCAGTTGTATTTGATGCAGTTGCATCAGCGAAAGCAAGAAAGGCGGATATTCTGCTTTGCGATACAGCGGGACGACTGCATAATAAGAAAAATCTGATGGAAGAATTGAAAAAAATCAATCGGGTAATCGACCGGGAATATGCGGAAGCATATCGTGAAACTTTGGTTGTGTTAGATGCTACAACCGGACAGAATGCATTGAATCAGGCAAAGGAGTTTAATGAAGTTGCAGATATTACCGGCGTGATCCTGACCAAAATGGATGGAACTGCAAAAGGCGGAATAGCGGTTGCAATTCAGGCGGAACTTGGAATTCCGGTAAAATATATCGGAGTTGGAGAAGGAATGGATGATTTGCAGAAATTTGATGCAGATGAGTTTGTAAATGCATTATTCTACCGGGATGCAGAGAAAGAGCGGGAAACAGAATAGAAGGGTGGCAGAGAAAAGATGGATATGTTGACATTAGAAAAGTTTGAAGAGGCCAGTGAGATTGTAAAACGTGTGACCAATCAGACAAAATTGGTATATAGCGAATATTTAAGTGAGCAGACCGGAGGAAAAGTATATTTGAAACCGGAAAATATGCAGCGTACCGGAGCATATAATGTGAGCTAAGTAACCCAGGAGACAAAGCTGGTGTACAGCGAGTATTTTTCTTCCCAGACAGGCAACCGTGTCTGGTTCAAACCGGAAAATATGCAGTATACAGGTGCTTATAAAGTAAGAGGCGCTTACTATAAGATCAGCACCTTGTCGGAGGAAGAAAAACAGCGTGGTCTGATCACGGCTTCCGCAGGAAATCATGCACAGGGAGTTGCTTATGCGGCAAAATCTTTTGGATGTAAGGCAGTTATTGTTATGCCGACAGTGACTCCGTTGATCAAGGTAAATCGTACAAAGAGTTATGGGGCAGAGGTTGTTCTTTACGGAGATGATTACGATGCAGCAAGTGCATATGCAAAGGAATTAGCCGAAAAAGAAGGCTACACGTTTGTACATCCGTTTAATGATCTGGATGTAGCAACCGGACAGGGAACAATTGCAATGGAGATTGTTCAGGAAATGCCTACTGTAGACTATATTATTGCGCCGGTTGGCGGCGGAGGATTGTTAACAGGAGTGTCTACACTTGCCAAAATGCTGAATCCAAAGATTCAGGTGATTGGAGTAGAGCCTCTGGAGGCAGCAAGCATGACCGCAGCGCTTGCGGCAGGAGAAGTTGTAGAACTGGAGAGTGCCAATACAATTGCAGATGGTACAGCTGTGCGTGCAGTGGGAGATAAGCTCCTTCCATATGTACAGGAAAATGTGGCACAAATGCTGCAGGTCGAAGATAATGAACTGATCGGTGTTTTCCTTGATATGGTTGAGAATCACAAAATGATCGTGGAAAACTCCGGACTATTAAGTGTGGCAGCATTGAAACAGCTGGATTTAAAAGGAAAGAAAGTAGTTTGTATCTTGAGCGGAGGAAACATGGATGTAATTACGATGTCTTCTGTCGTGCAACATGGACTCATTCAGCGAGATCGTATTTTCTCTGTATCGGTTCTGCTTCCGGATAAACCGGGAGAACTGGTAAGCGTTGCCTCTACAATAGCGGAAAATCAAGGAAATGTAATCAAGCTGGAGCACAACCAGTTTGTAAGTACAAATAGAAATGCAGCAGTAGAATTGAGAATTACGATGGAGGCTTTTGGAACAGAACATAAGCATAAAATCTTGGATGCCTTGGAGAAAAAAGGTTTTCGTCCAAAATTGATCAGTGCAAAATTGTATTAAATCATATAAAAGTATAAAAAGACGGGACTTCTTCAAAATGAAGAGTCCCGTTGTTGTATGTGCTGTCTTTTTTAAATTGTCTTGTGCTTTTCCAATAACCGATGAATCTTTTCTGTTGGATCCAGTACAGTACTGATGGAAGTATCGTGATTTAAAGAGTCGATAATCAGTGCAAGGAACTTGCTCATATCGGCAGTTACAAAATAAGGCTTTTCTTTTGCACAAGGAGGGAGATAATTTAAGTTCGTTGTTACAACTTTTGTAATATATCCCTTCTCATAAAACTCGTCAAATTTATCGAATCCGTCTGTAAACAAACCAAAAGTGGTGCAGACAAAGACTCTGTTTGCATGACGCTCTTTCAGTTGTTTTGCAACATCTAACATACTTTCACCAGAGGAAATCATATCATCTACGATGATCACATCTTTTCCGGTAACGTCATCGCCAAGAAATTCATGCGCTACAATTGGATTCTTTCCATTGATAATAGTAGAATAGTCGCGACGTTTGTAAAACATACCCATGTCAACACCGAGCACGTTTGAAAAGTAAACTGCACGATGCATGGCACCTTCATCCGGGCTGATGATCATCAGATGTTCTTTATCCGGTTTGATGTCAGGAACCGCACGAAACAGTGCTTTCATAAACTGGTAAGCCGGTGTAAATGTATCAAATCCTTTGAGTGGAATTGCATTCTGAACACGCGGATCGTGTGCATCAAAAGTCAAGATGTTGGATACGCCCATTGCGGTCAGTTCTTCCAGCGCCAGTGCACAATCCAGAGATTCTCTTTTGTTACGCTTGTGCTGACGGCTCTCGTAGAGGAACGGCATAATGACATTGATACGATATGTCTTGCCGGTAGCGGCAGAGATAATTCTCTTTAAATCCTGAAAATGATCATCCGGAGACATGTGGTTGACATGTCCGTTTACCGTATAGGTCAGACTATAGTTGCAGACATCAGTCATGATAAACAAATCGGTTCCACGAATAGATTCTTTTAAAATTCCTTTGGCTTCTCCACTGCCAAAACGTGGACAACTACAGTTCGCAAGATAACTATTGGTCTGGTAATTCAGATATAGTGGAGAACTTGTGATATCGTTGATTGTGTTTTGACGAAAAGAAACAATGTAGTCGTTGACTTTTTGTCCCAATTCTTTGCAGCTGTCCATCACTGCAAGTTTTAATGGTGCTACAGGTAGTGTTTTTTCAAGTTGTTCTATATTTGCCATGATACTCTCCTATTCTCTCTAATAATACGATTATAACATTTTTTAACATAAATTCAAGCACTTGTGGTATAATGTACGCGAATAGAAAGAAATAGGACAATAAAGGAGTTATTATGGTACATGAGCATATCATTCGTTCCGTTACAGAGGGCGGAATCGGCTGGGAAATGGGAATTGAGTCCGGAGATAAGCTTTTGAGCATCAATGGACATGAGATAGAGGATATTTTTGATTATCGATATTATATAGAAGAGGAAGAACTTCTGGTGCTGATTGAAAAACCTGATGGAGAGCAGTGGGAGTTGGAGATAGAAAAGGATGAATACGAAGATCTGGGACTGGAATTTGAGCAGGGATTGATGGATGAGTACCGGCATTGTCATAATAAATGTATCTTTTGCTTTATTGATCAGATGCCGCCGGGGATGCGTGATACATTGTATTTTAAAGATGATGATTCCAGACTTTCTTTTTTACAGGGAAATTATGTAACTCTTACAAATATGAGTGAGCATGATATTTCCAGAATCATCAAGTATCATCTGGAGCCAATCAATATTTCTTTTCAGACGATGAATCCGGAACTGCGGTGCAGGATGCTGCACAACCGGTTTGCGGGAGAGGCTCTGAAAAAGGCGGACCTATTATATGAGGCAGGAATCGAGATGAACGGTCAGATCGTTCTTTGTAAGGGATTCAATGATGGAGAAGAACTGGAATTCAGTATTCGTGAACTGACCAGATATTTGCCAAATCTGCGGAGTGTTTCTGTTGTTCCGGTAGGCTTATCGAAATATCGGGAAGGGCTGGAGCCTTTGGAGCCGTTTACGAAAGAGGATGCAAAACAAGTTCTTCAGACGATTCATCGGTGGCAGGACAAATTATATGCAGAGTATGGAGTTCATTTTATTCATGCAAGTGATGAGTGGTACTTGCTTGCAGAAGAAGAATTGCCGGAAGAGTCAAGATATGATGGATATTTACAGTTGGAAAATGGCGTCGGGATGTTGAGACTGTTGGAAAATGAATTTGCGGATGCTTTAGAACAGGAAAAGGGAGATCTTGAGCACCGCCATATAACAGCTGCTACAGGAATGCTGGCATATCCGACAATTTGCAGATTGATGGAGCAGATGCATCAAAAATTTCCTAATACAACGGTAGAGATTTATCCAATCAGGAATTGCTTTTTTGGAGAAAGTATTACGGTATCCGGTCTGATTACAGGCGGAGATCTGGTTGCGCAGATGAAAGAGCATACTCTGGGAGACAGACTGTTGATCCCATGTAATATGCTGCGGATTGACGAAGATGTGTTCCTGGATGATTATACTGTTGAAGATGTGGAGAAGGCTTTACAAGTTCCATTGAATATTGTAAAATCAAGCGGTCAGGATTTGTTGGATACAGTACTTGGAAGATAGAAGAAAGGTAGAAATAGAGATGAAAAGAAAACCAGTAGTTGCAATTGTGGGCAGACCAAATGTTGGAAAGTCTACGCTATTTAATGTATTGGCGGGAGATATGATCTCCATCGTCAAAGATACGCCCGGAGTGACAAGAGACAGGATCTATGCGGATGTTTCCTGGCTGGATCGGGAATTTACATTGATTGATACCGGTGGAATTGAGCCTGATAGTAAAGATATTATTCTATCTCAGATGCGGGAGCAGGCGCAGATTGCGATTGATACGGCAGATGTTATTGTATTTATTACGGATGTGAAACAGGGTCTTGTGGATGCGGATTCTAAGGTGGCAGACTTACTCCGGCGTTCCGGAAAACCGGTCGTTCTTGTGGTAAATAAAGTAGATAATTTTGATAAATATATGCCGGACGTATATGAGTTCTATAATCTGGGAATCGGGGAACCGGTGCCGATTTCAGCAGCTTCCCGCCTGGGATTGGGAGATATGCTGGATATTGTAGCCTCTTATTTCCCGCCGAAAACAGAGACAGAGGAGGAAGATGACCGTCCCCGGATTGCGATTGTAGGAAAGCCGAATGTGGGAAAATCTTCCATCATCAA
>OMGQ01001279.1_pt1 | contig 15284 bp, 15 predicted proteins | sample 1646071 | NCBI WGS metagenome assembly OMGQ01 (sample SAMN05578585, study PRJEB25193) | human gut metagenome | biome: Human Microbiome; feature: human-associated habitat; material: feces | host: Homo sapiens | place: USA:Birmingham
TTGCCCGCCAGATAGACCGCGTCGGCCCCATAGGCCACCGCCATGTGCAGCCGCTCCATGTCCCCGGCGGGGGCGAGCAGTTCAATGTTCTTTCGTTCCAAATCGTATTCCTCCTGAAACAGGGCCCCGGAGATGCTCCGGGGCCCTCTGCGTGTGTGGGTCAGCTGTTGCTGTATAGGCCCGGGTAGAGATAGGTGTTATAGGGGGAGTTGATGGACTTGTCCGCCTCGGTGGGCACCTTGCCCCCGTTGAGATAGGCCAGAGTGGCGTCGATCTGAAGGTAGCCATTGGTGCCGGCGGAGGAGTTGGGGTTGTTCAGCCGGTTGTAGATAACCGAGGCGATGTCTGCCCGGTCGGCACCGTCTGTCTCCTTCTCAATGAGGGAGGCCACAGTGAGCACCTCATGGATGGTGCGTCCGCTGTCAGCGATCTGCTGGCGCAGCTCCTCGGTGAGCTTGGCATCAAACTGGACCAGCATCTTGTTGATGACGTACAGCGGGTTCTGGGGGGTGGTAAACTCATAAGTGTCCGGGTACAGATAGCCCTCCAGCCGGTGGTAGTCGCCCAGGGCCAGGTCCTGAAGGAAGGAGAAGGCGTAGTCGTGGTTGGCGGCCTCCTCCTGCAGCTTGGACGTGTCCGACACCACGCTCTTCTCCTTCAGCAGGGAGAATACCTGATCGATGGAGTAGCCCTCCGGGATGGTGACCTTGACGGTGGCCTTGGTGGCCGAGTTGGCGCTCATGCCGGAGATCAGGGCACGGTAGTCCATGTCAGTGTTCAAGGTGAAGGTCCCGGCCACGATCTTGTCCCGGCCGCCGGTGAAGGCGGCAAAGAGCTTGAACAGGCTCTTATACTCGATCAGGTCGTTCTCCTTCAGCATGGAGACCACATCACTGAAGCTGTCCTCCTCCCGGATGGTGATGGTGGCCGTCTTTTCCGGCTTGTTCAGGGCCAGCACATCGTTGGCTGCCACCCAGCCGATGCAGGCCAGCAGGGCGGAGATCCCAATCACAAAGATCACATAGAGCAGGGCGAAGCTGGCCCCGCCGCTCCGCCGGCGGCGGGCCGGAGCGGGCCGGGACTGGGTGGAGCGGGTCTGGGATGCGGAGCGCTCCCGCCGCTCCGGCTCACGGGGAGATCTGCGGTGTTCCTGTGCCATAGAGTCAGCTCCTAACAGAGAAAAATTTTCCGTCCAGGCGGAACCGGGGACAGGGGTTCGCCATAGACTGTACCAGAACGCGCGGGAGAGGCTCCCGGCGCTGCAAGTGAGGTGAAACGAAAATGTGTTGCGGAAACAATGGTTGGGGCGGTAACAGCTGCCTGTGGATCATCCTGCTGATCATCATCCTGTGCTGCTGCTGTGGGAACAGCTGGGGCGGCAGCGGCTGTGGCTGCGGTAACAACTGCGGCTGCGGGAACAACTGCGGCGGCTGCGGCTGTGACAATGGCTGCGGATGCTGAGGAGATCCTGAATGGACCGGCGGAGGGAGCGGGGGAGAACCCCGCTCCTTCTGCGTTTCAGCGGAGGAAACGGCGGGTCTCCGTGAGAAGGAGGTCCACCCGGCAGTCGTGGTCCTCGGTCGGGACGCGGTCCTGGAGCACACAGTCCCGGCACAGCCCAACAGTGAAGCCGGAAAAGCCGGACAGCCAGCGGTCGTAGTATCCGCCGCCGAAGCCCAGGCGGAAGCCGCTGCGGTCATAGCACACGGCGGGGACCAGCGCCAGGTCGATGTCCGGCCGGGCGAGAAGGGGGGCGTCCGCCGGCGGCTCCAGGATCCCGAAGGACGCCGGGACCAGGGGGCGGTCCGGCTCATACAGCCGCACCTCCATCTGCCGGCCGGGCAGCATCCGGGGCAGACCCACCCGCTTGCCCTGGGCGGTGAGCGCCCGGATCAGGCGGCCGGTGTCAGGCTCACGGCCCGGGATTCCCCAGAAGGCGAACAGGGTGGAGGCGGCCTCTACCTGGGGGAGGGCGGAGAAGGCGGCGAACAGGGCGTCGTCGCCGCGGCGGACCGCCTCCGGGGACAGGCCCTCCAAAGTCAGGCGCACCTGGCGGCGCAGGGCGGCCTTGTCCTCAGCGATGGTAGTAGATGACGTCGTTGACAGCATGGGCAGCCTCCTTCCCCCGAAGGACCTCCACCAGCTTCAGGCCAAAATCAAAGGCGGAGCCGCAGGCATGGCCGGTGACGAACTTCCCGTCGGATACGGCACGGGCCTCAGGCAGGACCTCCGCCTTGCCCAGCTGGTTGTGTCGGGTGGGGTAGGAGGTGGCCTTCCGGCCATCCAGCAGGCCCCACCGCCCCAGCAGGATGGGAGCGGCGCACAGGGCGGCCAGCCAGACGCCCTTCCCAGCAGCCTCCTGGATCAGGGCGGAGACCCGGTCATCGGCCCACAGGGCCTCCACGCCCCCCAGGCCGCCAGGGAGGACCAGCATCTCAGCGTTGGACAGGTCCACCTGGGACAGTTCCAGATCGGCGCACAGGGTGATCCCGTGGGAACCGGAGACGGTGGGACCGGAGAGGGAGACCAAGGCGGTCTCCAAACCGGCCTGACGGAGCAGGTCGGTGGGGACGACGGCCTCCGACTCCTCGAAGCCGGGGGCGAGCAGAACATAGACCATAATTTAAGACCTCCTTGAATCAGTAGAGCATGGGAGCCGGGCAGGATTCGCGCCGGGCAGGGGAGAGGGTCACAGAAGAGGCTCTGCCAGAGACCAGAGCTCCTCGTGGATGGACTGGATGGAGCGCAGCCGGCCCTCCTTGTCCACACAGGGGACCACCTTCCAGTTCAGCAGCTGGGCGGCCTGGAGGGCACAGGAGCGGCAGGAGGCCAGATAGCCGGTGTCCAGTTCGTGGATGTCCGCCTGGGTGTGGGTGTCGCTCTCCCGCTGCCGGAGCAGGGAGACGGCGTGGTCGGTGGGCATATCCAGATAGAGGACCAGATCGGGGCGGGGCAGCCCCATTTTATGATGCTCAAAATCGTCCAGCCAGCGGAGAAAGGACTCCCGCTCCTCGGGGGCGCATTTGACCGCCTGGTGGACGGCGTTGGACGTGGTGTAGCGGTCGGTGAGGATCAGGCCGCCGGACTGATAAAATTTCCCCCACACCTTTTTTAGGGAGGCGTACCGGTCCACCGCGTAGAAGGCGGAGGCGGCGTAGGGGTTCACATCGCCGGGGTGGGAGCCGAACTCTCCGCCCAGGTACATCCGGATCAGGGCGGAGGAGGGCTCGCTGTACTGGGGAAAGACCAGCTTCTGAAAGCTGTGGCCGGACCGGGCGGCCCGGTCGCACAGGGCCTGGAACTGGGTGGACTTGCCCGAGCCGTCCGTCCCCTCAAATACGATCAGCCGGCCAGACATCACAGGACCCTCTGCTTTCCACGGCCGCTGGCCCGGCGGCCGGCGGCCTTGACCAAGACCAGAGGAAGCTTGGCCATGCGGCCGATGCGCTTAGGCTCCTTCACCAGACGATAGGCCCACTCCATCCCCAGCTTCTGCCACTGCTCCGGGGCCCGCTCCACGTTGCCGGCGAACACATCCAGAGCACCTCCCAGGCCGATGGCCAGCTTGGCTCCGGTGAGCAGGCCGAAGCGGGCGATCCACTTCTCCTGCTTGGGGGCGCCCAGACAGACGAACAGCAGGTCAGGCTGGGCCTGGGCCACTTCATGGGCCACGGGATCGGAGTCCTGGAAATAGCCGTCGTGGGTGCCGCACAGGACGATATGGGGATGCTGCTCCAGGATGCGGCGGCCTGCCTCCTCGGCCACGCCGGGCTTGGAGCCAAGCAGGTACAGCCGTCCGCCCATCTCGTCCAGCACGTCCAGCATATCGCAGGCGAAGTCGAAGCCGGCTACCCGCTCCTTCAACGGGGTGCCTAGGATCTTGGCGGAGTAGACCACCCCGATGCCGTCGGGGAGGACCAGGTCGGCCTGGTTCAGGATCTTCTGGAACTCCAGATCCTTGTCCGCAGTGAGGATGAACTCCGGGTTCGGGGTGACAGCGTAGTGAAAGTCGGAGGAGTGGAGCAGTGCGGCTCCGGCCTGCCGGGCCTCCTCACGGGTGAGGTTATCAAACTGGATGTCTAATATATTGGTTTTCAATGGAAGGTTCCTCCAAAGTGTTGTGGTTCCATGGGGACAAAATTCCCCTGTAAGTTCCTTATTTTATCATGTCCGCGTGGAAATGTCTACCCTTGCGCGCCTCGGGATGGGGATAAGAAGGGAACCGTACGGATCTGCCCGGAGGCTGGCGGGGTATTTCCTGGTTGACGGATCTGGGCTCCGGCACTATACTGACACCGTTGAAAGCGCTCCGCTCCGGTGCTGTCCGCACAGAGGGGACCTTTCTCCCTGCGCCGGACACGGCGTGTCAAAATAGCGTGGGCGGCGTCCGGCGGGCGGCGCGCCACCGGTAGAAGGAGCTCCAAGCTATGATTCGAGAGATCTGTAAGGATGAAGCTTTTCTGGCGCAAAGGGCCGAACCGGCCACGCCGGATGACCTGGCCACCGCCGCCGATCTGCTGGAGACACTGGCGTACCACAAGGCGGGCTGTGTGGGTATGGCGGCCAACATGATCGGGGTGAACAAACGGATCATTGTCTTTGACAACGGGGGAGAGAACATGGTCATGTTCAACCCGGAGATCGTCAAGCGGTCCGGGCCCTATGATACAGAGGAGGGATGCCTCTCTCTCACCGGGGTCCGCCCGGTCCGCCGCTGGCAGTCCATTAAGGTGCGCTGGCAGAATGAAAGGTTCCAGGAGCGGCTGAAGACCTTCACCGGCTGGACGGCCCAGATCATCCAGCATGAGATCGACCACTGTGAAGGCATTGTTATATAAGGAGGGGACGTGATGAAGACTGCCATCTGCTATTATTCCCGCCACCATGGGAATACCAGACAGGTCCTGGAGGCCATGGCCCGGGAGGGGGATGTGGAGCTCATTGACGTGACCACCCGCCAGACGGTCCGGCTGGAGCGCTATGACTGCATCGGCTTTGCCTCCGGGATCTACACCTTTGCCTTTCATCCTGCTGTGGCGGAGTTTGCCCGGCAGTACCTGCCGCAGGGAAAGCCGGTGTTTTTTGTTGATACCTACGGCGGGTTCCGGGGCTCCGGCCCGAAAGCTGTGGCGGAGATCGCCCGGGAGAAGGGATGCCCAGTGCTGGGGGAGTTCCACTGCAAGGGGTACGACACCTTTGGTCCCTTCCGGCTGGTGGGCGGGATCGCCAAGGGACGCCCGAATATACGGGATCTGGAAAATGCCCGCCGTTTTTTTCGGGAGGTCCAAGCTGGGTTTCCGGGAGACGGACCGGGATGAAGCCTGCTGATGCCCACGGCCTGCGGCGGGAGAAGAAAGGAGAGCCTTTTCTATGAAGACAGAGCACCTTCTGACCGGCGGCATCCCAGCGGTTTTGTATGGGTCCGCCGCAGCACAGGGATACCTGTTTCTCCACGGCCAGATGGGCTGCAAGGAGGAGGCGGAGGAGTTCGCCCAGGTGGTCTGCCCCAAGGGGCGGCAGGTGCTGTCCATCGACCTACCCGGCCATGGGGAGCGCCGGGACCGGGGCGGGGAGCTGCTCCCGTGGACCGCAGTGCCGGAGATTCAGATGGCGCTGGATTGGGCTGGCCGCCGCTGGGAGTCGGTCTCCCTGCGGGCCAACAGCATCGGGGCTTACCTCGCGATGCTGGCCTGGGAGGACCCGGCCCGCGCCCTGTTGGTCTCCCCCATCCTGGACATGGAGGAACTGATCCGGACCATGATGGGCTGGGCTGGTGTGACGGAGGAGGAGCTCCGGGCACGGGGCGAGATCCCCACCTCCTTCGGCCAGACCCTGTCCTGGGAGTACCTGACCTGGGTGCGGAAGCACCCGGTCCACACATGGAGCTGTCCCATCCGCATCCTCTATGGGAGCGGCGACAGCATGACGCCCCGCCGGACCGCCGAGGAATATGCCCGGCGGCACAACGCGGAGCTGACTGTGGCAGAGGGCGGGGAGCACTGGTTTCATACCCCGGAACAGCTTGTGGCGATGCGGGAATGGGCGGAGAGAGAACCGTGAACACGGAATGTACCAAGGGAGGTCCTGATGCAGAGGAGGTCATGGAGCGCACAGCATCCAGTTCCAGGGCCTCCTCCACAGCCTGCTGACGGCGAGTTTGAGGTTATTTTCTTCCCGGTTTTAAAAATTCTTCTTGACAGGCACTTTGGTTTGTGGTATCCTAAATGAGCACTTGAGAGACTGGAGCCACACCAGATGCCGGAGTGGCGGAATTGGCAGACGCCCGGGACTTAAAATCCCGTGGGAGCAATCCCGTGCCGGTTCGATCCCGGTCTCCGGCACCAAATATCGCGGGATAGAGCAGTTGGTAGCTCGTCGGGCTCATAACCCGAAGAGGTAATCGCTGTGGTCTACATTCAGTTCGAGTCTGAACACCGTGAAAATTAGCGATACGGTCTCCATATCGCGGGGTAGAGCAGTTGGTAGCTCGTCGGGCTCATAACCCGGAGGTCGCAGGTTCAAATCCTGTCCCCGCAACCAGAAGAAACCCTGTAACCCTTGTGGTTACAGGGTTTTCTTTATTTGTCCCACCTTACTTCTACAAAAATCAGGATCATTTGGTGGGACAGATAGAAAACCGGTCGTGGGAAATCGTGGGACGATGTAAGTAAAAAGGTTTTTGACGCCACTCTCACCTGCGTAGCCAAGCCCAACAAGAATTTGATGCCAGGACGCAGCCTTCTGGGGCCTGTCCCACCTCATTCCCACCATTATTCACCTCTTCGGGCTTTTTGTGCTGCAGCAAGAGAAATGACATTTGCACCGACCACTTGAGGCACGATTTCGACAGGGGCCTGCTCAGGCATGGTATCGAGATCTTCCTTTGGTTTATTGCCAGCATCGACTTCCTGATCGAAAATCTTAACGGATTCCCTCTGCTGCTCATCCATCCAATGGACATACATGTTCAGTGTGGTGGAGATATTAGCATGGCCAAGGTTCCGGGATAGCGTGGCGATGTCCATTCCTTTTTCGACCGATCTGGTGGCATAGGTGTGGCGGAGTGCATGAAAGTTGACGTGCTTCATCCCGAGTGCCCTTACCATAGCATCCAGCTTGTCAGAATAGGTCCGGGGCTCCATAGGACCACCTTTCAGCGTGCATACCACAAATCCCTCCGGGTTCCACTCCATTCCGAATGTATCCTGCATGGTTTCCTGCCATGCCTTCAAACGTGTCAGCGCCAGACGGGCCTTCTGCGGCAGGTACAGTTTTCGATTGGACTGGTCAGTCTTCGTATCGCCTACCGTGATAGCTGTTGCCTGTCCTTTCTTGTGCCGAATAACCGTGTAATCCCGGTCATTTGCCTTGGGTGTCGATTGGCGGGCCAGCGTTCCCTTGACATGGATCGTGGCCGGGATTGCATCGAGGTCTACATTACTCCAGGTCAGCGCCATCAACTCACCAACCCGAAGCCCGGTGTAGAGTGCGAAGATGATCCCCTGGGTACTGACATCGTGGGATACGTTCACAACTGCCTCCAGACTTTGCTGCTCCGCTACGGTAAGAACACGCATATCTTTCTTCTTGTCCTTGGGCAGACGCACACCTTGTACGGGATTTGCCTGAATTAGTCCGTCGAAGACAGCCTGCTTGAGCGCGACATTGAGTGCATTGCGCATGTTTCGAAGCGTTTTAGGTGATAACCCTCCATCGCCGTCCAGCCGGCCGCCGTCCTCTCCTTTTTCTGTGAAAAACTTTTGAAGCATTTTACCTGTCAGTTCGCCGAGTGGTTTCCTTGCGATCATGTGCTCTGCGACATGGTGGTTAAAATAGTTGTCGTAGGTTACATAGGTGGAGTGACGTAGGGTCGGCTCACCATAGATTTTTAACCATTCGTTCAGGTATTCCAGCAGTGGCATGGCGGACTGGGTACGGTAGGTATGCTCCTCGACTTTCATGCGGATGCGTTCCAGTTCCCGCCTACAGGCCGCTTCAGTTGTACGGGTGAAGCTGTGTTTTTCCCCGTTGACAGAGTACCTCCCTTCCCAGCAGTTCTCGCGTTTTTGTCGAATAGAACCAAATTTTTTCTCAGACATCATATTCGCTCCTTTTCTAAGAACGAATACACCTGCCCTTGCTCACCGCTATCATATCATTTTCCGGATGAATGGGCAAGGTCGATCCCAGAAGTATTCTCACCGGTCAAATCAGAAGTGATGGTATCATCGCCGGGATTTAATGCGGATGCTCCATAGGGAACATTTGAGACATACCAGTCTAAAAACAGCTTTTTGGGAACGATCAGCCTTTTGCAGCCGGGTAAGCGCATTGCGGGAAACCCTTCTGAGTGGACCAATTTGTATGCGGTACTGCGTCCGACTCCCAAAAAGCGTGCAATATCCATGACAGTCAGCTGAATCGGAAGATCTGCAGCTGACTGGGCCAGTTCGGCTGCTGCCTGTTCTTTCAAATGGAAAAAAGTATCCATTACAGTCTTCTCCTTTTGCTATGAGTAATTCATAAAATGACCAACAGGCGGCGGCTGGCTGGGCCGCTCCACAGGGCATACCTCCGCGGTCTCCGGCATCCACTACGGCCTGCGACGGATTAGCTACCGCTCGGACCATAGCCTGGATGGTGTATCATGATGGGGTATATGGGTCCTGGCCTCAAACTGCCACCGTTTGCTTGTATGCGGCATCCGGCTCCCCATATCCTCCTCTCCAAATTGGATCCTGGCCCAAGTCTGCCCATACGGCTCGCCATATACCTAATGTACCTGTTGGCGATATGAGGTTTTCACCTGTTTGTCAAGGTGCAGAGGGATGCCTTCCCAGAAGAACATGGTGTCTTCACCTCATACCCCGATATCTGACAGGCTTTTTGCCAAAAAATCGACCCCTTTGCCAAAAATGGCTTTGGGGCCGATTCTCATTGATTGAATATATCCAGATGGGAGAGCATATCATCCAGATCCTGCTGACTCGGGCCAGTAGGCTCCGACTCCGGCAGCGCCTGTTCTCCCAACTGCTTCAGGCTGGACTTCAGCTTTTCCATGGAGGCGTCGATCATGCTCTGAATCTTTGTCATGGTCTGCCCATCTGTGGGCGTAGAATGAACTGTGATCACAATTTTTGCTTCAGGTACCAGCACCTCTGGGTTGCGCTGGATATACTCCCAGACAGCCTGAACGACCAAATCACTTTTATGGTTTTTCAGCCGCTCCAGAAGATCGCCAACAGCGGCCTTTTCATTGGAGTCGCTGCGCCATCCGAGAGTAAAGCGATATTTGTCACCCCTGCGCAAAGCTCTCCCCTCCGTGATTCTGCATCATCCGACGCAGCTGCGCGGTGGCCAGCATTCCGTAGCCGATGGCATTTGCCTTGGGATCCAGCACAAAGTCAGCTTTAGCCACCAGTGGGGACTGCTCCAAGAATGTCTTAAACAGGATGGAACCGCCGCCGATAAAAATCGCAGGGTTGGCCCGCAGATCTACCTGGAGTTCACGGAGCTTGTCCAGAATCCCATAGGCATAGTCGCGCACTGTGGTAAGTACGGCATTCTGAACCTCTTGGGGCAAGATCGTGCTCCGCCCTTGAATGATATCAGCAATGTGGTCGTCTTCGATCTTCATGTCATACAGAGCACTTACTCGGCCAATGATGTCGTTGGACATTGGGATCACGCCCATCTCCAAACTACGGCAGAACTGCATATCCGGCTCTGTCCGGCGCAGGAGCATCACATCCGTGGTAAATCCTCCAATGTCGATGATAAAGGTGCGCGGAATCTCTTTGAGGAGATGGCTCTGCGGAACAACTGCCGCATAGGCTTGAGGGTAGACCATCACATGACGGATCACCAGACAAACCGGCATACCGTTAAACACAAAATTTACGGTTCCTCGCTTGAAGTAGTCGGCAAAACGCTGGCGCAGGGCGTAGTGCTCGGGGGGCAGCCCCACAGCCAGATCAGTTTCCACCATAGGACTGAGGTTATTGTTGTGCTGCAGTTCCTTTGCGATGGCAAAGAGCGTCAGGATGAAATAGCGATCATCCTTGGTCTTATCCCGCATGTAGGAAATGCGCTGGCCGGAGAGTGTCCAGAACTTGCCTCCGTACTCCAAAACATCTGTATCGACAGGTGGGCGGATCGGGTAGTCTGCAAGACCTGAGGCGAAGACAAAATTGGTGGTCTTCATTTGAGAGTTGCCGTGATCGATGGGGAATAACATGATAAATCACTCCTAATACTATCTTGATACTTTATTACACCGGCAAGAATGCGTTTTTACAACGGAATACGCAAAACAATGCATCTAATATTTTGTCAGCCTCACCAACGGAGCTATGAGCACCTGCTATATGGCAATTTCTATTTGAACACTTGACTTTTTTTGAGAAAGCTATGTTTCCCAAGTGGCAAATTCAAAAGCGAATACCGTAACTTCTCAGTAGATAACTAAGGCAATATATGTCCCAGACCTCGGCAGTGATTGTGATGAAAAAAGCAGCGAGGCATTAAATTGCCCCGCTGCTTTTGCGTCACTTTGGGAGGTTTCCCTTGTTCAAGCAGAATTCCCAGATATAATCATCCAGCCCATTGTAGTCAGGTGCCCACAGATAGGTGCCGAAGGTGAGATTCTGCTTTGCAAGCAGTTCTATGAGGTTGCAGTAGGCGTGCTCTACGTGCCAGTTCTTCAAATAGTCCATATCAAAGCAGGTCATGACATGACGCACCCCAAGGGAGGTCAGGTCATGCAGGGCACGCTCCAGATGGTTGAGGGAGGTGACGCCAGGGATGGCCAGTACAGTCTGGCTGGTAAAGTGATTGACGATGTCCGCCTTCATATATCCTTCGATCAGCAGGATCTGTTCTCGAACCGGCCCTACCAGATGACACCAGTTTTCACCTTGGACGCCGTCCAGTTTGTCTGTGCTGGAGAATGTGAGAAATTTCCCGCCTTTCTTCATTTTCTTATCCAGCCGGATTTGAAAACCCTGTATTTTACCGTGGTAACGGCCGGGGATCAAGATACCTCTCCGGTAGACAGCCATCGTCCATCGCCCATCCTCGTCCCGGTAAAATCCAGGGATGCCAAACAGGTTGTGCCCCTCGTCGATCAGGGACTGCGCCAGGGCGTGATAGCCGATCACCGGCGTTGATTTATAGCCCAGCCGCTGGATGGCCTCGTCTGTCAGGCCGCGTTGCAGGAGGTTCTCCCGATGGTCCGGGGCCAATGACAGCTTGTTGAGCAACGACTCATATACCTTGCTTCGGTCCTCCAGGCTGGCCAGCTTGGCCTGCGGTATCATGGGAGGAGACTCAACGCGGCTTTTAGCCGCAGCTTTCCCTGAGTATTGCCCTGATCTGCCATCCAGTTTGGCAGAGACATCCTCCAGCACCTGATCCCTTGGAATACACATATAGTAAGCGTAGAGGTCGAAGACGCCCCCGGAAAACTGTCCGCATTTGGGACAGCGAAACACATTTCGCTTCAGGTTGATATTCAGATGCTTCTCTCTCGAACCAGGATGGTCACATATGGGGCACGGAATATTATAGGAGCTCTTCCCATAGGGTGGCTGTTGGATCGGGAGCAGGGGCAGTATGTCGGTCATTTTATAACGTATTTCCATTGAGAGCTCCTTTCAGGGGGACAGCCTTATGGCCGTCCCCCTATGTGCGATCAGGCGCTCTCCTGCATCGCCGTGTCGCAGATCAGCTTGGCAGCCGCCGAGATCTCAGCGTCCCCGCTAAACTTAGTGGCGACCCATACGATAGCCTTCTGGTCCTGTTCCAGCACCTCACCAAGCGTTTTCCCGCTGTATTTGGCGATGGGGCAAGGCATACCCTTTGCCTTGTTCAGTGGGTCCTCCTCAGTGGGCTTGGGCTGAGGCGGTACAGGCAGTTTTGTATGTTCTCCTGTATCAGTGGAGCCATCAAGGGCCTGCGGCTGATGCGGGTCACTGTCCCCGCTCCAGACGATTCCGCCCAACTCATCCACAGCGGGCGAATCAAACGCATCACCCGCCGCGGAAAACTGAAGTCCAAAGCCGGCATACTGAAGCGCCCGGCCAATGGCCGCAGTCTGTGCCCACTCCCGCGGGGAGATCGTAGGTTTGTCGGGAAGGTATCCCCTTGATACCGTCGCCTCTGCCAGATATTGCTCCGGCGGATTGGTGTAGTGGGGATAGACCCGGGCAGTCGCTACAAAGCAGTCCTTTGCCGGCATTACAGAGGTGGCGACGCGGCCTTCAGGATATTTCAGCCGGAACCAGGCAAGCTGCTGCATCACCGGTAGACGCAGTCGCGTTTCTTTTTCATTGAAGTCAGTGTACTCTACCGCCAGCGGAGTGGGATCAAAACCATCCACTGCATTGATCGTTTGGATCACTGCCAGAGCGGCCTGTTTATCGTTTGTCATGATGCAATAGCCTCCTTCGCTTTTTTGATGGGTACCAGTGTCTCGCGGAACTGTAGCCAAGCCGGCAGCAGTGTTGTGATGACCCGCCTTACCTCATTGGAATAAGAATCGTCTGACGCCGGACGGAAGCCGGAAAACCGGCTGCGGTAATCCTGAATGACCCGGCCGAGATTGTTTTGGGCCGCATCCCGCTCCTTTTGGGTATCGGGGCCGCGATCGGGACCATAGCGGCGCTCATGGGTCAAGCTCTGAATATAGGCATCCAGCATCTGATAGTGCCCCATCAATGTCGCGGTGTTGGTCGTTACCGGCGCACTGCGCTGGTACATCTGGCAGGTTTCCAGCACACTGATGCGGTACACGACCTCGCCAAAGAACCACAGGTGGTCAGCCCGAATGGGGGGCTGTGCCATATGCCGCTCCAGCTCCTGCCGAAGCCCATAGTAGTTTTCAAGGACAGTGGCCATTGCGCTCAGTCTCCTTTCATCTGTTCGTTGATACGTGCGGCCAGCAGCGTATTCCTGTGTTCGGTATCGGTTGTCGCAATGGCATGGACGACCGCATCCCAATCGCCGACAATAATGACCCGCTTCTTTGCTCTGGTGATCGCTGTGTAAAAAAGGGCGCGGTTCAACATCCGCCTGTGGATATGCTGGATGTTGATGAGCACAGAGTCGTACTCGCCCCCCTGGGATTTGTGGATGGTGGTGGCGTAGGCCAGATCGAGCTGGCGGAGGGATTCCGCATCCTCATAGGCTACAATGCGGTCATCGCCAAAGTCCACTTCCTCCATAAAGCCATCCGTATCCCGGATCACATTGCAGACATAGCCGATGTCCCCATTGCTGGCAAAATCAGTGTTTTTCATCTGCATCATCTTGTCACCAACCCGGACCACGCGCTGGCCAATTACCAGTTCCGCCTTCTCCGGTGATGGAGGATTTGCGATGTTGTGCAGCGCTTGGTTCATGCTGCGGACGCCGGTTTCTGTTTTCTTGCGGAACGGTGTCAGCATCGCTACATTATCCACGCCAAACTGGCCGATCTCGCTCATATAGAGCCGCTCCAGCCATTCAGCCGACCGGCTGACATCCCCGGAGGCCCAGAACTGAAAATCTCCATCGAATGCCAGCTCCGGATCATTGGCCCGGATCCGCTGTGCATTTTCCGCCACAATGCTGCCCTCGCTCTGCCGGAACACCTTGTCCAGCACAACCACCGGCAGTTTCCCGCAGGCCAGCAGCTCACTGAGTACGGCGCCTGGTCCCACAGAGGGGAGCTGATCGGCATCACCGACCAGGATCAGGCGGCACCCAGGTGGCAGTGTACTGAACAGGTGCCAGGTGGTCACCATGTCCAGCATACTGATCTCATCGACCAGCACCAGATCAGCTTTCATATGCTCCAGAGGCTGAAGCTCTGAAACCGCACCGGCGACCAGTCCCACCGCCTTGTGGACGGTAGAGGCATCGAAGGCGGTGCTCTGCTCCATCCGCCGCGCGGCCCGTCCGGTGGGCGCACAGCACACGATCTTCTTGTCGGGAAAAGCCTTGTGGTAAATGTTTAGGATCGCCTGCTGGATCGAGGTCTTTCCTGTTCCAGGGCCGCCGGAGATGATGCAGATAGGGGAGGTCAGGGCAAGCTTGATGGCGGTGCGCTGCTTCTGTGCAAAGGTAAACCCCATCGCCGCCTGCTGCGCATCGATCTCATCGTCCAGATCACCCATATAGGGCAGCTTGTCCCGACGGATCATCTCACAGATCCACATAGCCACATCCGCTTCCGCTTGCGCCATAATGGGGCGATATGTGTAGTCATGGTAGAGAGCCAGCCGGTCGGCCTTGAGCATTTCAAAGGCCCTCTGCGCCACCAGTTTCCAGGTCACCTCCGGTGTGTGCAAAAGATCGACAGTTTTGTGGATAAACCGCTCCTTATGCAATGCCAGATGCCCCTCGTTCTCCGCCAACTGCAGGGTATAGAGCAGCGCGGCATCCAGCCGCTCCGGCGCATTCCGGGGGATCCCATTGGCCTGCGCCAGCTGGTCTGCGGTATGAAAGTCGATCAGACCGCGTTCAAAGACCGCATAAGGCATCTGTGTGAGCAACCACTGTGCATCGTTGCCCAATTTTTGACGCAGATGGACGGCCTGCCCCGCGCTGATGTCAAAGGGGGCAAGCATGGCAATGATCTTCCGGGCGCCGCGTGTCTCCATGTAGGCGTTGCAGAACTGAGCACATTGCTTTTTCCCGATGCCTGGTACCTCGCAGATACGTTCTGCATCCGCATCCAGGATTTCCAATGTTTTCTCACCAAAGGTTGCATAGATCCGCTCTGCCAGCTTTTTCCCGATGCCGCGTATCATTCCGGAAGATAGATAGGACACGATTCCGGATTTGCCGGGCCTAATGTCCTCCTCAAAAGACTCCATTTCAAATTGTAGTCCGTACCGGGGATCCTTCTTCCAATGGCCTGTCATATCCACCTTGACGCTGGGAACTGTGGGCAGATAATGGCCCACCACCTTGATGCTGTCCAATTTCTCACCCCGTGCGTCAAGAACAGTTTCACAGGGCCTGAAGATTGCAATCATATAGCTGCCGCTCTGCGCCTCCTCGGTAGTCTTGGGATAGAGCAGGCGGCTGAACCTGCATTTCACTGCTTTGTTCCTCCTTGCATACGGAACTGGATATGCAGAAACTACCTTCATTGCATACCCCGCCCCCTGTCACTTTTTTTGCCACAACGGCGGCAGAATTCTTTGCTTCTGCCGCCGTTGTGATTTGATACCATGATGCAGCTGTTACGCGGGCTGGATAGAAACCTTAACCTTCCGGCTTACAGAGGTGTGCAGGGA
>OMGQ01001283.1_pt1 | contig 15242 bp, 10 predicted proteins | sample 1646071 | NCBI WGS metagenome assembly OMGQ01 (sample SAMN05578585, study PRJEB25193) | human gut metagenome | biome: Human Microbiome; feature: human-associated habitat; material: feces | host: Homo sapiens | place: USA:Birmingham
AACGGCGATCGTACCGTTCGCAAAGTTCTCCCACTCGGAAACGCCCATCGGGCCGTTCCAGACGACCGTGCCCGCATTGGCGACAGCCTCTGCGAAGAGAGCGCGCGTCTTCGGGCCGATGTCAAGGCCCATCCAGCCGTCCGGGATCTCGTCGGAATCGACGACCTTCCACTCGGCGTCCGCGCTGTACTCGGTCGCGACGACGTTGTCGATCGGAATCAGGAACTTGATGCCCTTCTTCTCCGCCTTCTCCATCATTTCCTTCGCGAGCTCAACCTTGTCGTCCTCGCACAGGGAGGTGCCGATGGAGTGGCCGAGCGCCTTGAAGAACGTGTAAGCCATGCCGCCGCCGATGATGAGCGTATCGACCTTCTCGATCAGGTTGTTGATGACGCCGATCTTGTCGGAAACCTTCGCGCCGCCGAGAATCGCGACGAACGGGCGCTTCGGGTTCTCGAGCGCGCCGCCCATGACGGAGATCTCCTTCTGGATCAGGTAGCCGCAGACCGCCGGCAGGTAATCCGCCGCGCCGGCCGTGGAGGCGTGCGCTCTGTGCGCGGTGCCGAACGCGTCGTTGACATAGATGTCGGCCATCGAAGCGAGCTCCTTCGCGAAAGCGGGGTCGTTCTTCGTCTCCTCCGCGTGGAAGCGGATGTTCTCGAGAATCATGACGTCGCCGTCGTTGAGCGCAGCGGCCTTCGCCTTAGCGTCGGGGCCGATGACGTCCTTCGCCATGATGACCTCTTTGCCGAGGAGCTTCGAGAGCTCGGCGGCAACCGGTGCGAGCGAGAACTTCGTCACGTCGCCCTTTGCGGCCTCAAGCGCCTTCTCGGTCGCCGCAGCCTGCTCCTCAGCGGGCATCGCGTCGATCTTTTTCTTTTCCTTCTTGTCCAGCTTCACAACGTCGTTGAAGATGTTGTGCGGGCGGCCCATATGCGAGCAGAGGATGACCTTTGCGCCGTGGTCGGCGAGGTACTTGACGGTCGGCAGCGCGCCGACAATGCGCTTCGTGTCCGTGATTTCGCCGTCCTTCATCGGGACGTTGAAGTCGCAGCGGACCAGAACGCGCTTACCGGAGACGTCGATGTCTTCGACGGTCTTCTTGTTGAGGTAGTTCATTTGCGAGCACTCCTTCTTGGAATATATTGAGAAATTGTTTTGCATTTCCGCCCTGAAACGGGCCGTTCCCGGGACAGCCCGGTCACAGATTTTATTTTATACCAAAACGCTGGATTTTTCAAGGTGTTCCGCATAAATTGACATTTTTTTGCCACACTTTTTTGGAAAGCGTTCTGAAAGGCCGGGCTTTACAGGCCGGCGTCGCTCCAGTCGTAGCCGCGCAGGCGGCCCGCGCCGGAGAGCGCCGGGTAGTCCCACTGGCGCAGCGCCTCGTATACGCCGACGGCGACGCTGTTCGAAAGGTTCAGGCTGCGGGCCTCCGAAAGCATCGGGATGCGCACGCAGCGGTCCTTGTTTTGAAACAGGAGCGCTTCGGGCAGGCCGGCCGTCTCCTTGCCGAAGAACAGGTAGCAGCCGTCCGGGTAGCGGATGTCGGTGTGCCGGCGGGGGGCTTTCGTCGAAAAGAAAAAGAATTCGCCCTGATTTTTGGAGAAAAATTCCTCGAGCGAATCGTAGTACGTGATGTCGAGCAGGTGCCAGTAATCGAGGCCGGCGCGCTTTAATTTGCGGTCGTCGAGCTTAAAGCCCATCGGCCCGACAAGGTGGAGCCGCGCGCCGGTTGCCGCGCAGGTGCGCGCCACATTGCCGGTGTTCTGCGGGATCTCCGGCTCGACCATAACGATGTTTAAAACCATGGGAAGCAGGTCCTTTCGGGATGTATGTTTTCGTAAAAAGGGGGAAACTAAACGATGACGGCTCTTTTATTTTTGCTGAAAGCCGCAATATGGATCTGGAGGTTTGATACCGTGTATAAGCAGAGCATGAATATCGCCAAGGGCATCGGGCTGGGCATCGCCGCGGGCGCGGCCGTTGCCGCCGTATCCTCGAAGATGATGAACGGCAAGAAATCCGCAAAGTCGCGCTCGAAAGAGATGCGCCGCAGCACGGCGAAGGCCGTGCACACCGTCGGCCAGCTAATCGACGGCGTGGAACACATGCTGAAGTGAGCTTAGGGCTGAAACAGCCCAAAGCCGTGCGAAAAAGGAGATCAGTCGCAGTGGCAGCCTTTGGCGCCGCTGTGGCTGAATACATAGATGCCGCAGGGCGTGCGGCGGTCCTTGCCGGCGGCGGGGCAGCGAAGCGTCAGGCGGCCGGCGTCGCTCTGCTCGTAGCAGCGCAGCAGGCGGTTGCAGCAGCTTCCCGCCGTGCGGAACCACGCGCACGCGCCGGGGCTTGTGCAGTGCTTGACCGCCTCCATATCGACGTAGCGCTGCGAGATCTCCCCGCCCGCGTGGTAGTCGCCGTTGGAGATCAGCAGGTGTGCGGCGGCGATGTCGCCGAGCACCGGGGAATAGTGGCTTTCGGTGCCGTGGTGCGGCGCCTTCACGGCGTAGTAGCCGTCGTAGAGCTTCGGCGCGAGGCGGGAAAGCACCGCGCCCGAAACGTCGCCGGTCATCAGAATATCCGCGCTGCTGGCGCCGCCCGCGCGCACGTTGTGGAAAACGAGCGAGAGGTCGTTGAGCGTTTCGGTGTAGAGCGTGCGCAGCACGGGCCGGTCGAGGATCTCGCGGATGTCCGGCGCGGCGGGGGAGCGGGTGATCTCCGCGCGCATCGCTTCGAGGCGGTCCCAGAGGTCGGCGAGCGCGTCGAGCAGGACGCGCCTGCGGCCGGGCGTTTCCCGGTCGGACGGGGCGAACGCCCGCTGGCAGCGCTCGAAGATGCGCAGGAATTCATCCTTGACGCGCAGAAACTCGGCTTCGCAGCCCGTGTGGAACGGGGAGGCGAGGCAGACGTTCAGCGCTTCCGCCGCCTCGGCGAGCATCGGGTCGAAGGGGAAGGCCGCGGGCTCGGGGGAGAGCACCGCGTAGAAATCGCCGTCGAGGGCGAACACATCGCCGGCGCGCAGCGTGAAGATGCGCTCTGCGCCGACCGTGCCGTCGAGCAGCGAAAAGAGCCGCAGGCAGGTTGTGTTCACCTGCGCGAAATCGCTCTGCGGCACGGAGAAAAAGTGCGAAAACACGGCGAATTCGAGGATCGGGCACGCACTGCGCGCCGCGGCGGGCAGCGCCGGGATGTAGACGCGGTCGAAATAAATCGGGTCCTGCCGCAGCTTTTTCAAAAAGCCGTTCATATGGTCGCGGTGGCAGTGCGTCAGCAGAAACTGCCGCTGCCGCGCGCCGCTGTACCGGTCGAAGATCTCCGCAAAGCGCCGGTCGATCTCGGTTTCACCCTGCCGCGTGTAGCGGCTGACGGAGCCGCAGTCGACCATCAAAATCGAATTGCTGCACCCGACGAGCACCGTGCAGTCGCCGTATTCCACGTCGTGCAGCTCAATTCTCTCCATCGGCCGCCCCCTGCACCTTTTTGTAGAGGATGCCGTTCAAATAGGCGTCGTCCTTCCATTCGCCGGCGTAGACCACGTTGCCCGCGCGGTCGAACTCCACGCCGTGGCCGCAGCGCTTGCCGTCCTTCCAGCCGCCCGCGTAGAGCAGCGTGCCGTCGCCGGAAAAGAGCGCGCCCTCGCCGGTCGGCGCGTTGTCCTTGTATTTCGCGACGAATACGGTGTCGGCCAAGGGGTCGATCGAAACGCCCGCCCCCTGCTTTTTGCCGCCCTCGATTTTTCCGGCGTAGCGCAGCGCGCCGCTCGGATCGAAAAGCGCGGCGTAGCCCTCCGGCTTGCCGTCCGCCCAGCGGGAGACGTGCAGCGCGTGGTCGCTTTCGCGGAACGAAACGCCGAAGCCCGCGCGCTTATCGTCCTTGAAATCGCCGATGTAGGAGACGGCGCCGGAGCGGTAGTGGTGCGCGCCGAAGCCGTCGCGCTTATCTGCCTTGTACTCGCCCTCGTAGAGCGTGACGCCCTCGGGCGTTTCGGTGCGCCCGAAGCCCGCGCGCCGGCCCTTTTCGAGCCGGCCGGTGTAGCGGACGGCCTCGCCCGCGCGGATCAAAGTGAGCGAAGCGGCGTCGGTCGTTTCAGCCGGCGCACCGTCCTCCTCGAGCAGGCGGCCGAGCGTTTCGCGCACGCGTTCGGCGTCTGCGGCGGAGATGCCGAGCGCCGCGAGCGCCTCGGCGGCGTCGCTTTGCGGGTCGCTGTTCGGAGATTCTCCGGCAGGGCTTTCCGCAGGCTCGGCTTCTTTTTCGGGCATTTCCTCGGCTTTTGCCGATACACTGGGGGCAGGCGCTTTTGCGGCTTCGTCCTTTTCAGGGGGCGGGGATTCCGGCTCCGTACCCGGCGCAGCGTCACGATCCTGCGACGCATCGATGCCCGGTACATCTTCCGCCGGCTCTGCTAAGGCCGCATCGTGCGGCGCCGCGGCCTCGGGGCGAGCCTCCTCGAGAAGCTCGGCGAGCAGGTCCTCGGGGGCCGGGCGTTCCGTGCGCACGGTTTCCTCGATGCTCGTGAAGATGTATTCGGGGTCGCGCACGTCCGGTGCGCCGGGCGGCGTGATATCGCCGTCCTTGACCTCCCAGCCCATCGAGAGCATGACGGAGGCGTTGCGGCTGTCCTTCATAAAGCGGATGCGCCGCTGCTGCTCCTCGCGCGGGCAGTAGGCAAATTCGCCGGTGTCGGTTGCGATCAGCAGAAGGCTGTCGCTGCCGCAGTGGGCGTTCTGCAGGCTCTGCTCGGCTGTCTGAAAGGCATAGGGCACGGGGAAGAGCGTCGTCTCCTTCGTCTTGCCGGTGGAGCGGCTGTAGTCGAAGCGCAGCACGGCGTCGCGCGTGTCGTCGGGCTTGAAGCTGACCTTCGCGCGCTGGTCGTCGTCCGGCGCGAAATATTCGGTGCGCAGCCAGTGCTGCTCGCGGTCGAAGAAGATGCGGGCGCGTAAGGCGCCGTCCGGGTCCCAAAACGCGATGCCGCGCTGGCTGCCGTTTGAAAAGGCGGATTCCAGCGTGCGCTTGCCCGCGGATTTTTCCCACTTGAAGCCGCGGCGGCCGATTTTGCCGCGCACTTCGCCGGGCGTGCCGTCGTAGATGCCGGTTTCGCGCACGCGAGCGGCCTTTCCGGTTTCGAGAAAGCGCCGCCGCGCGCCGTACAGCGCGCCGTGAAACGCGCTGATTGTATCGAAGCCCGTGTAGCAGACCGCGTAGATTTTTCGGTTCAGCAAGCTGACGCTGATGGCGTTCGCCTTGTTTTCGGTCATAGCAGAGTCTCCCAAAGTTCAAAGTTACCCTCAGTATACCATGAAGCGACGCGTTTTTCAACGATTCCGCTCGGATTTCCTTGCACAGCACGGCGGGATCTGGTATGATATAACTTATCAAACAATCTGGGGCCGCCCGCAGAGCGCGCTCTGTCTGTGTATCCTGCCCCGCAGGATACAAGGCCGCGCTTTGAGGCGGCGGACCGGAGAGATGCCGCGGGCGCAGCGCGTCCCGGCCGTGCAAGGGGGCGGGTGCAGATGGAAAAGAAAATTTCATTCCGGCGCAAGCTGATGACCGCGGTGCTCTGCGTGACCGTGCCGCTGATCGTGCTGCTTTTTGTCAGCAATTTTTACTCCATCCACGTCTTTAACGGCAAGCTCGCCGATTCGAATATGCGCTCGATGGATTACCACGCCGGCCGCATTGAGGACGCGCTCGAATCGGTCGACGATTTCCTCACGGGCGTCATGGTGACGAGCGTCGATTTCCGCACGCTCTCCGGCGGCGCCTCGCAGCTTGACGCGTATCTCGCGTCGTACAATCTGTTTACCCAGCTCAAAACGGCGATGCCGGCGTATGAGGACCTCGGCGCCCTCTTCATTTACAGCGTGCCGAGCAGCACCGAGCGTGATATGTTCACAGGGGACTTCTCCTATGAGGAAAAGACCGAGATCCGCAGCTTTGTGCGCGGGGCGGTTGGGGCGGATCTCTTTTCCTACGGCATGGGCTGGCGGCATATCGAGATCGGCGGCGAAGCCTACCTGCTGCGGTTTTACGGCGGGCGCGGCACGTACCTCGTCGCGCTGACGCCGCTCGGGCGGCTCGGGGATACGAGCCGGCTGCGGCTCGACCGCGAGGCCGTCGCGCTGTTCTCCGACCTCGACAACAACCCGCTGACGGCGGTCGACTTTGTGGAGCAGAGCGGCATCGACCTGAACGGCGACTACAGCGGCTATTTCTTCTCCGGCAGCAGCCGGCGCTACATGATCGTGGGGCGCGACATTGCGGGCACGGATTGCCGCGTGGTGCTGGCCGTCGGCGAAACGGGTTATTTCGGCGCGCTCGACATGCTGCAAAGCGTGCTCTTTGTCATTTCTGTGCTGGCGCTCGTCCTGATCCCGCTGATCCAGTGGCGGATGACGCGCTCGATTCTGCGCCCGGTCGACGAGATCCGCGGCACGATGGAGCAGATCCGCGCGGGCAAGCTCGATGCAAAGGCTGTGAGCCGCACGAACATCCGGGAATTCAGCCAGATGAACGAGACGTTCAACACGATGATGGCGCAGATCAAGAACCTGAAGATCGAATCCTACGAGAACGAGCTCGACAAGCAGAAGGCGGAGCTGCGCTATTTACAGCTTCAGATCCGCCCGCATTTCTTTTTGAACTGCCTGAAAAGCCTGTACGCGCTGGCGGAGGCCGGAAAATACGACCGCATCCAGAAGATGATCCTCGCCGTTTCGAGGCATATCCGCTATATTTTTCAGGACAGCATGGAGCTTGTGCCGCTTTCGCGGGAGCTCGACCACATCCGCAATTATATTGAAATGCAGGGCGGTTCCTCGCAGTATGCGCCGGTCTGCCGCATCGACGCCGACGCGCGGCTGCTCAGCATGATGATTCCGCCGCTTTCGCTGCAAACCTTCGTGGAAAACTCCGTCAAGCACGATTATTCGCCGGACCACCCGCTCGAGATCGACGTGCGCGCGGCGGTGCTGTGCAGCGGCGGGGATACCTTTGCGGACCTGACCGTTTCCGATAACGGCAGCGGCTTTCCCGAAAGCGTGATCCAAGAGATCAACGACCCGGACAGCCCGGTCTACGCCCAGCGCCACGTGGGCATCAACAACATCAAAAAGCGCATGGAGCTGATCTACGGCGAAGGTGTGCTTTACGCGTTTTTTAACCGCGACGTCGGCAGTGTTTCGGAGATCTTTATCCCGATCGACCCCAAAACGCTGCCCGAGAACGAAGAAAAGGAGGAGGGCACATGAACGTTCTGATCGTGGACGACCAGCCGGAGGTTGTCGAAAGCATGGCCGCCGGTGTGAACTGGACGCGCCTGGGCGCCGAAAATGTTTTCACGGCGTACAGCGTCAAGGAGGCGCAGGGGGTCTTTGAGCGCGATCGCATTGATATTCTGCTGTGCGACATCGAGATGCCGCCGACGAACGGCTTCGCGCTGCTGCGCTGGGTGCAGGAGCGGTTTTCGGGCGTGGTGTGCATCTTTCTCACCGCGCACGCGGAATTCGAGTATGCGCAGGAGGCCGTGAAGCTCGGCAGCTTCGATTATATCTTGCAGCCCGCGCCGTATGCCGAGATCGAGGCCGCCGTAGAGCGCGCCGCCTGCAAGGTGCGCGAGGCGGAAAACGAGCGGCGCTACAGCGCTTACGTGCAGTACCGCGGGGAAAAGGACGGCGAGGCGCCGAACCGGGCCGAGCAGACGCCGGTGCAGCGCGCGATGGACTACATCCGCCGCAACATCGACAAGGATTTGAGCCGCGCCGACATTGCCGAGGCGATCTACCTGAACCCCGAGTACCTCTCGCGGCTTTTCAAGCGCGAGACGGGCTCCTCCCTAAACGACTACATCATCACGGAGAAGATGCGCACGGCGCAGTCGCTGCTCGGCGACACGAACATCCCGGTGAGCATCATCGCGACAAAGGTCGGCTACTCGAATTTTTCGTACTTTTCGCAGGTATTTAAAAAGTATACGGGCCTTTCGCCGCTCGAATACCGCACGGCGAAGCGGCGGCGCAAGCTGTGAGGCGCCGTTTTAGGGACTGCGGCGCTTTACGCGGCAGTTGTGAAATATCCATGAATGGATGAAAGGCGAGTAGTATATCTTGCACAAGGAACTGGAAGCGTCCGCGCGGGCGCTTCTTTTTTGATCGCTTTTTGCAGGGAGCGAAAAAGAAACTTGCAAAATCGACACGAATAAGTCATTTTTTAAACATTCGAAGTCACGATTTTTACAGAAATCAGCCTGCAAATCTGCTATTCTATATATTGTCCAAAAGCAAACCTGCGGCCCCGCCGCAGAATAGTGAAAAGTACGAAAGGAAGTAAAGACAATGGCAAAGAGAATTCTGGCAGCGCTTCTTGCAGCAGTGCTGGCCCTCTCGCTCGCTGCCTGCGCCGGCGATTCGGGCGCGAGCAGCAATGGCTCCGATTCTGCCGCGTCCGGCGAATCCAGCACGGGTTCCGATTCGGGCGAGGCCGATCTGAAAGAGCCCGAGCTCGTCACACTCGATATCGTGACGATGGCCTCCGGCAAGGAAGAAAGCGGCGTCGCAGAGGTTGAGGAAGCGATGAACGCGATCCTCGAGGAGCAGTTCAACATCAACGTGAACCTCACGTTCCTCCCGTTCGGCAGCTATGCCGATCAGACGACCCTGATGCTCTCCTCCGGCGAGGGCATCGACCTCATCGCGGTCTACATGGTTCCGTATGCCTCCTGCGCGACCTCCGGCCAGCTCTATCCGATGGATGATCTGATCGAGGAGTACGGCCAGGGCATCATCGAGGAGCTCGGCTGGGATATGATCAACTGCGGCCGTGTCGACGGCGAGCTCTACGGCCTCACGCAGGGCCGTGACCTTGCGGCTTCGCAGGGCTTTGCATACCGTGTCGATCTCGCCGAGGAGCTCGGTCTCGACATGGAGTCCGTCAAGACGCTCGAGGATCTCGAGGCTGTTCTGAAGACCGTCAAGAATGAGACCGAGGATGTTTGGCCGGTCGCGGTTTCCGCGGGCGAGAACATCCGCAACTGGGGCTGGGACGCTCTGGGCGACGAGATGGTCAACCTCGGCGTTCTCTCGGATATGGCGCAGGACACCACCGTTGTCAACCTCTATGAGACCGAGCAGTACAAGGATCTTGTGACGACGATGTACAACTGGATGCAGGAGGGCCTCATTCAGGCCGACGCCGTCAATACCACGGAGACGGCCTCCACGCTGCTCGAGGCGGGCACGGCATTCGGCTACTTCACGAACCTCAAGCCCTACTACGCGGAGGAGAATAACGCGAACCTCCAGAACAAGATCGCCGTTGTCGACAACATGATCCCGGCGCTCGCAACGACCGACCGCGTCACGATGGCGCTGTGGTCCATCGCCGGCTCCTGCGAGCATCCGGAAGCCGCGATGAAGCTGCTCAACTCCCTCTACAGCGACCCGGAGGTTGCGAACCTCTACATGTACGGCATCGAGGGCACGCACTACGAGGTCGTTGAGGAAGGCGCCATCACGAACGGCGAAGACCGTATCAACTACCCGGAGGGTCTCGACGCGACGACCACGACCTACAGAAAGTCCGGCACATGGCTCTGCCCGAACCAGTTCATCGGCGATATCTGGGGCCTCGACCTCCCGGATAACTACTGGGATGCGACCCGCGACTTCAACAACGGTTCGCAGAAGTCCGCTGCGTTCGGCTTCTCCTTCGACGCAACGAAGACTCCGAACGAGATTGCGGCCTGCACGAACGTCGTCAACAAGTACCACAAGGCGCTCGTCTGCGGCGCTCTGAACCCGGAGGAGACTCTTCCGAAGTTCAATCAGGAGCTGAAGGATGCCGGCATCGATGCGATCATCACCGAGAAGCAGGCACAGCTCGACGCATGGCTCGCTGAGCAGGCGTAAGGCATAAAGGCTGAAACCGATTCGCTTTAGAATCCGTGTCCTTTCCCCGAAAGGGGAAGGGCATGGGCATGTACAGAGGCGCGGCGTCCTGTGCATGCCCATGCTCTTTTGGAATCTGATTCCGGAAGGAAAGAATAAGACTGAAAGGGGTTTTCAAACCATGTCGACTAAATCTGCGGCGCTGGAAAAGGAAATGCAGGCGCGCACGACGAAGCCGAAAAAGTGGCTGCGCTTCTACCGCTGCATCCCGCTTTATCTGATGTTCCTGCCGGGTGCGCTGTACCTCCTTATGGACAAGTACCTGCCGATGACCGGCCTGATCATCGCCTTTAAAAGGGTCAACTGGCGCAAGGGCATTCTGGCCAGCGACTGGGTGGGTTTCAGCAACTTTACCTACCTTTTCAAGACGAAGGACGCCGTCACCATCACGCGCAACACGGTTTTGTACAACGTGGCCTTCATCGTTCTGGGCACAGTGCTTGCGATCACGATCGCGATCCTGCTGAACGAGATCACGAGCAAAAAGATGAAGCAGGTATACCAGACGATTATCCTGCTGCCGTACCTGATTTCGATCATCGTCGTCAGCTATCTGGTGTTCGCGCTGCTCAGCTCGGAGACGGGCTTCATCAACAACACGGTTCTGAAAGCCTTTGGCGCCGAGCCGATTTCGTGGTATACCGAGCCGAAATACTGGCCGTTCATTCTCGTCATTGTCCACCTGTGGAAGGTGTTCGGCTACGACTGCATCCTCTATTATGCGACGCTCGTCGGCATCGATCAGGGCTATTATGAGGCGGCCGTCATCGACGGCGCGAACCGCTGGCAGCAGATTTGGAACGTCACGATCCCGAACCTCCTGCCCACGATCATCACGCTGACGCTGATGGCGATCGGCAAGATCTTCTATTCGGACTTCGGCCTGTTCTATCAGGTGCCGATGGATTCCGGCCCGCTGATCGACGTTACGAGCACCATTGACACATACGTCTACCGCGCGCTCGTCACGCTGAACGACATCCCGATGTCCTCGGCCGCCGGCGTTTACCAGAGCGTAGTCGGCTTTGTCCTCGTTCTTCTCGCCAACTGGGGCGTCAAGAAGATCGGCGGCGAAGAAAACGGATTGTTCTGATAAGGAGGGGAAATCACTATGGTCGAAAAGAATAAGAGCTTTCAGGTCGGCGCGCATATCGTGATGGTCTTCCTCTCGCTGTGCTGTATCCTTCCGTTTGTGCTGCTGATCGCTTCCTCCTTCACGGATGAAAACGAGCTGATCCGCAGCGGCTATTCGTTCATTCCCGCGAAGTTCAGCCTTGACGCGTACGCCTATATGTTCAAGAGCAGCAATAAGATCTTCAACGCGTACGGCATCACGATTCTCGTGACGGTCATCGGCACGGTTGCCGGCCTCGCGATGACGGTGCTCATGGCGTATCCGCTTTCCCGCCGCGACCTGCCCGGCCGCAACGGCCTCGCGTTCTACGTGTTCTTCACGATGCTGTTCTCCGGCGGCCTCGTGCCGACCTACATGATGTACACGCGCTACATCAAGGTGAGCAGCACCATTTGGGCGCTGATCGTGCCGTCGCTGCTCGTCAACGCGTTCTATGTCATCATGATGCGCACGTATTTCAACACAAATATCCCGGACGCGGTCATCGAGGCCGCGCGCATCGACGGCGCGGGTGAGTTCCGTATCCTCGGCACGGTCGTGATCCCGATGAGCGTCCCGATGATCGCGACGATGACGCTGCTGATCGGTCTTTCCTACTGGAACGACTGGAAAAACGGTCTCTACTACCTCCAGCAGTCCAAGAGCCTGTACAGTATACAGGTGCTTCTAAACGAGATGCTGCGCGACGTGCAGGCGCTGAAAAGCGGCATGGACGCAGCCTCCGCGGCCGAGATCGCGGCAACGATGCCGAGCACCGGCATCCGCATGGCGATCGCCGTCGTCGGCGTTCTCCCGGTCCTCATCGTGTACCCGTTCTTCCAGAAGTATTTTGTCAAGGGCATCACGATCGGCGCAGTCAAGGGCTGATTTAAGTCCCTGCAATATAAAACAGCAAAAAAGGCTTCCCGGCTGGGAGGGGCTTCCCGAGATTGTACGGACGGTAAGAAAGAGCCCCAGTGCAGGAATGTTTGAATTTAGCAGGAGTGACACAGCGTAAGCGGTGCCACTCCTGTTTCCATTTGGATGCGCACATGGCTGGGCTGCAATTATCGCATTCGCTTCTTGGAACGAGTTGGGTTTGCCGGCAGATACAATCTGCTTTCGGAATAGAGGAGGAGTTTTCCGCTATAGCAATACCCCGTGCAGTTATTTTTTCAGGAAAAACAAAAAATTTCAAAAAAAGACTTGCAATTTCCGATGAGATGTTATATAATATCTGAGCAACAGAAAATTGGGCGCTTAGCTCAGCTGGCTAGAGCACCTGCTTGACGTGCAGGGGGTCAGCGGTTCAAGTCCGTTAGCGCCCACCAAAAGAATCAGCGATGATGTTTTTCATTACCGCTGATTCTTTTTTGATTTACGCCCTGCGGGCAAGCAAGGCGGTACCGTGCAAAACGAGTAAGGCACCGAATTGGCTTGTCCTGCAATGCCAAGCGGCCGGAAAATATCATAGAGAACGCATTCACTCTATTGGATTTTCGTGGGAACAGGGCATGCAGAAATTCAGTGATGGCCTATGTTTTCTTCACAGCTCGGGACCCGGCCGAAGATCTCAGCCACATGCGGGAAGATCTGCTGGCCGCGGTAAAGATTTCGGAAAACAGGTGTAATCCTCAGAGAGCGAGGCGGCCTATGGATTTATAGGCCGCCTCGCGTATCCCAGCATATACGCGCATTTCACTTAAAATTTTTGTTTTTTAAATTTTCTTACAAAAGTCATAAGAATGGTGTTTGCCTATTGTTTCTTCGTGCGGGCTGCCGTATAATGTAAACTGTAAACAGAGTGTGAACGAAAATTCTGCTCTGTGCTTTGAAAAGGGAGATTTTAATTCGGAGCACAAGACCACGGCCTTGCCCGCTGCGGGCAGGCATGAAGGAGACGACGTCTATCTATGAAAACGCTTTCCTACATCAATTTCATTATTTCCATCCTATTTATGGCGTGCTACGCGTATCAGGCGGTTTATCTCGCCGTTTCACTCTGCCGCAGGCAGAAGGTGTTCACGGCGAAAAAGAACCACCGCTACGCCGTTTTGATTGCGGCGCGCAATGAGGAGGCCGTCATCGCGCAGCTTATCGAGAGCGTGCGCGGGCAGTCGTACCCCTCGGAGCTTGTGGATATTTTCGTCGTGGCGGACAATTGCACGGACCGCACCGCGGCTGTGGCGCGCGCGGCGGGCGCCGTTGTTTTCGAGCGGCAGGACCAGTACGCCGTCGGCAAGGGCTACGCGCTGAAATTCCTCCTGCACGAGATTTTCGAGCAGTACGGCGAAAATACCTTTGAAGGCTTTTTCGTGTTCGACGCGGACAACATCCTCGACGAGCGCTTCATCGAGGAGATGAACAAGGTGTTCGATTCGGGCTATGAGGTCGTTACAAGCTACCGCAACTCGAAAAATTTCGGCGATAACTGGATCAGCGCGGGCTACTCGCTCTTTTTCCTGCGCGAGGCCACCCAGCTCAACCGGCCGCGCATGATGCTCGGCACGAGCAGCTGCGTATCGGGCACAGGCTTTCTCTTCAGCAGCCGCATCGCCCGCCAGAACGGCGGCTGGAAACATTTCCTGCTGACCGAGGATTTTGAATTTACCGTGGACTGCATCCTCCATAACACGCCGGTCGGCTACTGCGAAAGCGCCGTGATCTACGACGAGCAGCCGACGAAGCTCGGCCAATCGCTGATGCAGCGCGCGCGGTGGATCAAGGGCTACTTGCAGGTGTTCAGCCGCTACGGCTTCAAGATGTTCCGCAAGATGGTTGTGGACGGCAGCTTCGCCTGCTTCGACATGATTATGAACAACATCCCATGTCTCGTGCTGACCTGCGCGACGCTGATCTTCAACGCAATCATGGTGGTCGCCGGCTTTGTGACGCGCACGCCGGACATGAACGTCTGCATCCTCTCCGTCGTGACGGGGCTTGTGGGCTCGATGATGACGCTCTGGTTCGTCGGCGGCGTCACCTGCATCACCCAGCGCAGGAACATCCACGCCTCCACGAAGATGAAGGTTGTCGGCGTGCTTCTGTTCCCGCTGTTCGTCTTTACGTATGCGATTTCGATGGTCTATGCGGTGTTCACGAACATCGAGTGGAAGCCGATCAAGCACACGGTGGCGCTCAGTGCGGAGGAGATCCGCAACCTGCGGAAAAAATAGCACAAAATTGCCCGAAAAAGCGACGGCCTTTTTTAAAAATCTATATTTGATTCTATACGGCGCCTGTGATAAAATAAAAGCGGATTATTTTGTCACAGGCGCTGTTTTTCTGCGCCGGGGCCGGTGCGGAGGGAATGCCGGCCCCGGTGTGCGGCCCTGTGACATTCACGGCCACAGGACCGCGGGCGCTGCCCTATAAGCCCGCCAAAATTCAAAAAGGAAGGAATTTACTATGGTCACACGCGTATTTGTGGAGAAAAGAAAGGGGTTCGACGTCGAGGCGCGCCATATGATGGCGGATCTGCGGCAAAACCTCGGCATCAAGGCGATCGAGGAGCTGCGCATTTTGAACCGCTACGATGTCTCCGGGCTTTCCGGCGCGGAGTTTGAGGCGGCGGCCCGCACGATCCTCTCCGAGCCGAACGTCGACAACGTCTACGGTGAGGACTACGCCGTCGGGGCGGACTACAAGGTTTTTGCAACGGAGTATCTGCCCGGTCAGTACGACCAGCGCGCCGATTCCGCTTCGCAGTGCGTGCAGCTTCTGACGCAGGGCGAGCGCCCGCAGGTGGCGTACGCGAAGGTGATCGCCGTAAAGGGCGACCTCACCGAGGCGGAGATGGACCGCATCAAGGGCTACATCGTCAACCCGGTCGAATCGCGGCTGGCCTCGATGGAAAAGCCCGAGAGCCTCGACATGAAGATCGACTACCCGGCGGACGTGAAGCGCGTGACCGGCATGATCGCATGGAGCGAGGAGGAGCTGAAGGCCTATTACGGCACCATGGGCTTCGCGATGACGCTGGAGGACCTCGCCTTCTGCCGCGATTATTTCCGCGACGAGGAGCACCGCGACCCGACGGTCACGGAGCTGCGCGTGATCGATACCTACTGGAGCGACCACTGCCGCCACACCACGTTTTTGACCCGCCTCAACAACATCGAGATCGAAAAGGGCAGGCTGAGCGGTGCGATCGAAAAGGCGCTCGGCGAGTATTTCGCGGC
>OMGQ01001287.1_pt1 | contig 15174 bp, 12 predicted proteins | sample 1646071 | NCBI WGS metagenome assembly OMGQ01 (sample SAMN05578585, study PRJEB25193) | human gut metagenome | biome: Human Microbiome; feature: human-associated habitat; material: feces | host: Homo sapiens | place: USA:Birmingham
CGCATCGCCGCGGCTGAACACCGAGACGATTGCATCGGGCAGCAGAAGCGCGGCCGCGGAGAAGGCGGCGCCGAGCAGCAGCGCGGTGCACGCGCCCCAGCGCATCAGGCGGCGGAGCGCACCGGCGTCACCGCCCGCAAAGGCGCGGCTGAAAAGCGGCTGGGCGCCCTGCGCCGCGCCGGTCAGCATCGCGGTCGCGACGAGCGCCACGTTCGCGATGATCCCGTAGGCCGCCACCGCCGTGTTGCCGGCAAGCGCGAGCAGCAGATAGTTGAACACGAGGATCACGACCGTGGAGGAGAGCTCGCCGACGAATGCCGAGAAGCCCGCGCCGAAGATCTGCGGGATTTCCGCAAAAATCCCGGCTCGGGCGGGGCGGTAGCCGCGCCTGCGGCACAGGCACACCGCGATGCCGAATACCGGCGACATGCCGGTCGCGAGCACCGCGCCGAACATGCCCATGCCTGCGATGCAGACGAGGTACCAGTCCATCACGATGTTGGCGAAAGAGCCGATCAGCATCGCCGCCATGCCTCGCCCCGGTGCGTTGTCGTTTCGCGTGAAGGCGACGAGGATGTTATTCAGCAGGAAAAGCGGCGAAAACAGGCAGCAGACCCGCAAATAAACGGTCGCCGGCTCGAGCACGCCGCCCGAGGCCCCGAGCAGCCGGGCGATCGCATCCGAAAAAAACAGGCCGGCGCACACGAAAACGAGCGCGGCCGCGGCGGCGAGCAGCAGGCTCCCGGAGAAAGCGGAACCACAGCTTCCGGATTTCCGCGTGCGGCAGATGGTGTAGCGCGTCGCGCCGCCGATGCCGATCAGAAGCCCGGTGCCGTTGATGATGCCGTAGACCGGCAGCGCAAGGTTGAGCGCGGCAAGCGCGTCCGCGCCGATGTAGTTCGCGATGAAAAAGGTATCCGCGAGGATGTAGACGGAGAGCCCGAGCATGCCGAGCACGCTTTGCAGGACAAAGCGCAGGTAGGTTCGCAGCATAGTTTATGTTCCTTCCCATGTGGTTTGTGAAAATCGGTGCGGCCGGGGATTCCCCGTGCGGCCGCACAAAAAATGCCCGCAGAAAGCCTTCTGAGACCTAACGGCTTTCTGTGGGCACGCGCTCCGCCTACCCGGTGGCAGGCGGCGGTGTTCGTATCGACGAGGTTCAGTATAGCACGATGCGCCGCGCATTGCAAGACATGCGCGGCTGTTTTTTTGTGCCGCAAAGCGCGCCGCGTGTTTAAAGGGGGAAAAGCGAGGGCGGCGGCACGCATGGAACCGGGATTTTTAGCGCACACTACCGCCAAAAGGGAGTGTGCAGATGGATTATTTATGGGACAATGAAAAAATACCGGATTACCCGGCGCTTTCCGGTGATACAACGGCGGATGTCGCCGTGATCGGCGGCGGTATGGCAGGTGTACTGTGCGCGTACCGCCTGCAGGAGGCCGGTGCGGACTGCATCGTGATTGATGGCGATGTGCCCGGCTGCGGCACGACGCGCGGTACGACAGCGGTTTTGACCGCGCAGCACAGCACGCTTTACAGTGATCTGATTGCAAAGCGCGGTGAAGCGGCGGCGCGCCGGTATTTACGCGCGAATCTTCGCGCGGCGGAGCAGTTCCGCGCGCTCTCGGAGAAAATTCCCTGCAATTTTGAAACGCGTCCCTCGTGCATGTATACCTGCGGCACGGCGGCGGAATACCAGCCCGAGCGGCTGTACCGCGAGGCACAGGCCGTGCGTGCGCTCGACTTTCCGGCCGAATTTGTCCGCGATGCGGGCCTGCCGTTTCAAACGTGCGGCGCGGTGGTTTTTCCAAATATGGCGCAGTTTCATCCGCTGCGCTTTCTGCACGGGATTGCGCGGGGACTGCACATCTTTGCGCGCACTTATGCCGAGCGGATCGATCTCAAAACGAACACGGTACACACAAGCCGCGGGAGGATACGTGCAAAGAAAATCGTTGTGGCGACGCACTTTCCGTTTTTCAACCGCCGCGGCCTATACTTTGCGAAGCTGTATCAAACGCGTTCGTATGTAGCGGCGCTCGGGCATGCGCCGCAGCTTCCGTATACGTATGTGGGCACGGGCGAAAGCAGTCTCTATTTCCGCACAGCAGGTGATCTGCTGCTTGTCGGCGGCGGGGATCACCGCACCGGTAAGGGAAAGCCGGGCGGCGGCGCGGACTGGGTGCTGAGCGCGGCGAAGCGGCTGTTCCCTTTGGCAGAGCCGAGGCTTGTCTGGGCTGCGCAGGACTGCATGTCGCTGGATGGCGTGCCGTATATCGGCCGCTACAGCCCGCATACGCCGGATCTGTTCGTTGCGACCGGCTTCAGTGAATGGGGAATGACAACCGCGATGCTCGCCGCCGAGCTTTTAACCGCGCAGATCTGCCGCGGCGCGTCGGAGGACATCGCGTTCTCGCCGCAGCGCAGCAGCCTGCACCCGCAGCTTTTTTTGAACCTGTGGGAATCGGCGGTGCACCTGCTCCGCCCCACGGTCCCGCGCTGTCCGCACCTTGGCTGCGCGCTGATCTGGAATAAAAGCGAGCACAGTTGGGACTGCGCCTGTCATGGGTCGCGTTTTTCGGCGCTCGGCACGCCGCTAGAGAACCCCGCCGTCCGCGGGATCAATCCGCGGAAAACGGGCATGCGCCGGTGAAGATATCGTTTGCGCGCGTCCAGTCGGCGACGCGCAGCCAGTCGGCCGCATAGTCCGCCCGGCGGTTCTGGTGCTTTAGGTAATAGGCGTGCTCCCAAACGTCGCAGCAGAGCAGCGGGCGCAGGCCGCGCGCCATCGGCGTGTCCTGATTGGCTGTTGTGATGATGCGCGGCCGGCCGGTCAGGTCGCGGACAAGCCAGACGTAGCCGGAGCCGAACACGCCGAGGGCTGCCTCGGTGAAGGCGGCCTCAAAGGCGGCCTGCGTGCCGAAAGCATGCAGCACAGCCTCTTGCAGCGCGCCGCACGGGGCGCGGCGGGCGCCGTCGGGTGTCATGCCCGCAAAGTAAAAGCGGTGGTTGAACACGCCGCCCGCGCTGCGGCACAGCGTGAGGCGGATGTAGCGCAGCGCAGGCGCGTTCATTACGGCGAGCTGTGCCGCGGTGCATTTTTGCAGGGCGGGAAAGGGTTCGATCGCTCGGTTCAGGCTGTCGATGTAGGCCAGCAGGTGTCGGTCGTGGTGAATTTCCATTGTGCGCGCGTCGATGTAGGGTTCCAGCGCGTCAAACGCATAGGGCAGCGGGGTGTTTTCAAACGGCATAGGCAGGCAGCTCCTTTCAGACCAGTATATGCGCGCTCTGCCGCCTGCCATGACCGGCGCGTGCAATGTAAACGGCGGGGTGCGCACCTGCGCCGCAAAAAATACGGGAAAGCGTCAAACCGCCGGCCTTCAAGCCGGCGGTTTTGCCTGCCGCCACGCTGTGACGGTGTGTTTTCTGCAATGTATTGAGATTTTATAAAGAATTTTGCCTTTCCGGCTGTACAACGCGCGGCAGTTGGTGTATACTGTTGCGTGGAATTCTGCCGCGCCCCGGAAAATGCGGGTGCGGGCAGTTTTGTTTTGAGTATGGATGGGAAAGGGAAAACAGGAAATGAAGATCATTATTGCCGGAGACGGAAAGGTCGGCCTTGCGCTGACGCGGCTGCTTTCCGAGGAGGGCCACGACCTCGTGACGATCGATTCAAACCGCGAGGTGCTCGAGAGAAACACGCAGCTTTATGATGTGATGGCGGTCGCCGGAAACTGCGCCACGATGGCGACGCTCCGCGAGGCCAATGTGGAGCAGGCGGATGTGCTGATCGCGGCGACGAGCGCCGACGAGATCAACCTCCTGTGCTGTCTTACGGCGCGCAAGCTGAACCCCTCGCTGCACACGATCGCCCGTGTGCGCAGCCCGGAGTATATCGAGCAGCTCTATCTGATGCGGGAGGATTTCGGCCTCTCGATGATCATCAACCCGGAGCGCGAGGCGGCAAAGGAAATTTTCCGCCTCTTGAAGATTCCGGGCTTTTTGAAGCGCGAGACCTTTGCGAAGGGGCGCGTGGAGATCGTTGAGCTGCGGGTGATGGAGCGCAGCCTGCTCGAAAACGTCATTCTGAACCACCTGCCCCACGTTTTGAACGGCTGCAAGGTGCTCGTCTGCGCCGTCATCCGCGACGGTAAGGCGTTTATCCCAACCGGCGACACGATGCTGCGGCGCGGCGACCACATCTACGTCACGGCGCCGGTGGCCGTTCTCTCCGAGCTCGTAAAGCAGCTCGGCATCCCGCAGAAGAAGATCCGCCATGCGATGCTGATCGGCGGCGGGCGCGTCAGCTACTATCTGGCGCAGAGTCTGATCGGCGCGGGTGTGCGCGTGAAGATCATCGAGCAGCGGGCCGACCGTTGCCTGACGCTTGCCAACATGCTGCCGCGCGCCTCCATCATCGAGGCGGACGGTTCCTCCCAGAGCGTGCTCGACAACGAGGGCGTCGGCGAAACGGACGCGCTCGTCACGCTGACCGGCCTCGACGAGCAGAACGTCATCATGTCGCTTTACGGCAGTGCCGAGGGCGTGCCGCACGTCATCACCAAGGTCAACCGCATGGAATCGACCGGCATGCTCGAGAACCTGTCCGTCGGCAGCGTCGTCAGCCCGAAGGAGCTGTGCTGCGCGCATATCGTGCAGTACGTGCGCGCCATGCAGAATCAGACCGGCGCGGCGGTCACGCTGCACCGCATTGCGGACGGGCGCGCCGAGGCGCTGGAGTTCGTCGTCAACAAAAACTCCCGCTATGTCGGCGAGCCGCTCAAGCGCCTGCGCCTCAAGCCGAACATCCTGATTTCCTGCATCACGCACAAGGGCAGGACGATTCTGCCGGACGGCAACTCCGCCTTCGAGATGGGCGACACGGTCATCGTCGTGACGAGCCGCGAGACGCCGATCTTGCAGTTCAACGATATCTTTGCATAGGACGGTTGAGAGATTATGAATGTTAAAATGCTCAGCCGGATTATTGGCCTTACGGTTCTGCTGACGGCCGCGTTCATGGCCGTGCCGCTGCTGCTCGCGCTGGTGGACGGCGAGCCGAACAATGTGGCTGCTTACGGGGTGACGATGGGCCTGATGGCCGTTTTCGGCCTTGCGCTTTTCCTTTTCAGCCGCAACGGCGACCGCACCTTCTACGCGCAGGAGGGCTTTGCGGCCACCGGCCTTTCGTGGGTCGTCATGTCCCTGTTCGGCGCGCTGCCGTTCTGCATCGGCGGGGAGATCCCGCACTATATCGACGCGCTTTTCGAGATCATCTCCGGCTTTACGACGACCGGCGCCTCGATCCTCAGCGATGTGGAGGCGCTCTCGCGCTGCAATATCTACTGGCGCAGCTTCAGCCACTGGCTCGGCGGCATGGGCATGCTTGTGTTCCTGCTCGCTGTTGTGCCCGAGGCGCGCAAGAGCGCGGGCTCCGGCATGTACCTGATGCGCGCGGAAAGCCCGGGCCCGAGCGTCGGCAAGCTCACGCCGCACCTGCGCCAGACGGCGATGATCCTCTACGGCATGTATTTTCTGCTCACACTGCTGTGCGTCGGCTTTTTGCTGCTCGGCGGCATGCCGGTGTTCGACAGCTTCTGCATCGCGTTCGGCACCGCCGGCACCGGCGGCTTTTCGATCCGCAACAGCGGTATGGCGGATTACAGCGCCTACCTGCAAAGCGTTGTCACGATCTTCATGTTTCTGTTCGGCGTGAATTTCAGCCTATACTTTCTGCTTTTGATCCGCCAGTTCAAGAGCGTGTTTAAAAACGAGGAGCTTCGGCTGTACGCGGGCATTGCTGCCGGCTCGATCCTCCTGATTACGGTCAACATCACCGGCATGTACGGCAGTGTCCGCGAGGCGCTGCACCACGCAGCGTTTCAGGTCAGCAGCATCATGACGACGACCGGCTACGCCTCGGTGGATTTCGAGCAGTGGCCCGCCTTTTCAAAGGCCGTGCTCTTTGCGCTGATGTTCGTCGGCGCCTGCGCGGGCAGCACCGCCGGCGGCCTCAAGGTCTCCCGCGTCTTGCTGCTGCTCAAGAGTATCCGCCGCACGGTGCGCAAGGCGCTTCACCCGCGCCGCGTGCAGAGCGTCCGCATGGACGGGCACGTCATCGACGAGGAGACCTCGAACAATGTCAACGCCTATCTCGCGGTCTACTGCGTGATTCTGCTCTTGAGCTTCGTCGTCATCTCGGTGGACGGCTATTCGATCGGCACGAACATTTCGGCTGTCGCCGCCTGCTTCAATAATGTCGGCCCGGGCTTCGAGCTGGTCGGCGCCACCGGCAATTACGGCCATTACAGCGATTTCTCGAAGCTGGTGCTTTCGGCGGATATGCTGCTCGGCCGCCTCGAGATCTTCCCGCTGCTCGTGCTTTTCAGCCCCGATACGTGGAGCCGCAAGCGGTAAAAAACATAAGAATCAGGGAACCGCGGTATTCTGCGCCGCCGCCCGTCTGTCGTACAGTGTAAAGACTGCACGGCGGCAGGAAGCGGCGCGCACTACCGCGGTTTTTGCATGCCCTTGGCGCAGGGGCGCCCCCGGGTGCAAGCGCGGCGGCCGGAGGGCGCGTACTGCGCCGCATGCAGCCGGCATCTGCCGCATAGGAGCGCGGCACCTGAGAATCCGGGTGAAGCCGCCTGCACGGGTATGCCGGAGGGCGCGCTTCAGGAGCGTACGAGCGCCTGAAAATGGTCGGCAAACTGCTCGGAAAGCGCGTACAGGCAGCCGACGGCCTCCCGCTCGGGCAGGCGCGCGGGAAGCTGCGCACCCCGGCCGGCATGCCGTGCGCCGCGGTGCTTTGCGCGGTCGTCCGCGCGTTCCCAGACGCATACGAGCAGCTCCGCAAGGCAGAGCAGCAGGCAGAATGCCGCGGTTCCCAAAAGAATATACAGCATAAAATGACCTCCAAACCAAAACACAAGTTCCGAATATAAGTTCTTTCAAAGTTGATTATAAACAATAGTTCGTTCGATGTCAATCGAACATTTCACTTTTTTCAACTTTTTTCGCGCTTTTATCGGCGCCGCACGGTCTGCCGGGAATTTTCGGGCGGCGATGAGGCACGGATTTTCCCGCCGCGCTTATTATGAAAACAGGGAGCAAGCAGGAGAGAAAGGACAGTGATCACATGAATCCCTCTGATTTTCAGGCCGCCGTTGAGCGGCATAAGGCGGATATGATGCAGCTGGCCGCGCGCAGCGGCCAGCCGGAGAATACGGTCGGAACGCCGATCGACCTGCCGGAGGAGGACGGCGCGATCGTCTACCCGCCGGAGGCCGGCGCGGGGCGCGACCCGCTGCAAACGCTGGAGCCGGAGCAGAACACCTTCGAGGTTTTTCAAAAGCTGAATCCTAAAACGGGGTTTCTGCGCGTACAGGCCTTTGCGGGCCGGCAGACGATGCCGGTGCCAAATGCCACGGTGCTCGTGACGCACACGTTTACCGACGGTACGCGGCGCTTTGCCTCGGGCGTGACGGATGAGAGCGGCGTGCTCGACGGCATCGCGCTGCCGGCGCCGTCCGGCACGCTCGCGCAGTCGCCGACGGGCGAAATGCCCTACGCGCTGTACGACATCCGCGTCAGCCACCCGGACTTCCGCACGGAGGTCTTTCAGCAGGTCCCCGTTTTCGAGGGGATCAAATCAATTCAGCCGGTGCGGTTCCTTTCCGACCACACGGGCCCGTGACGGATAGAAAGGAGCGCGACGTATGGCACTGCGCAGCACACCGGTTATCCCGGAATACATCACCGTGCACCTCGGCCTGCCGGACCAGCCGGCGGAAAATGTGCGGGTGAGCTTTGCGGACTACATCAAGAACGTGGCTTCAAGCGAGATCTACCCGAACTGGCCGGAGGCCGCGGTCCGCGCCAACATTCTGGCCCAGATTTCCTACGCCCTGAACCGCGTCTACACGGAGTTTTACCGCAGTCAGGGCTACGATTTCGATATTACGAGCACCACACAGTATGACCAGATGTTTATCAACGGCCGTGACGTCTTTGAAAACATTTCGCAGATCGTGGACGACATCTTCAACGACTACATTGTAAAGCAGGGCAACGTGCAGCCCCTTTTCGCCCAATACTGCAACGGAACCACCTCGAAGTGCGCCGGGCTCTCCCAGTGGGGCACCGTCGATCTGGCGAAGCAGGGCATGATCCCCTACGAGATCCTGCAGCACTACTATGGGAATGACATCAACATCATCTTCAACGCGCCGGTCGCCGACGTGCCCCTGTCGTACCCGGGCCGCCCGCTGCGCATCGGCAGCGTGGGCGAGGAGGTCCGCATCATCAAGCGGCAGTTAAACCGCATCGGCGAGAACTACCCGGCGATCCCGAAAATCCCCGAGCTGAACGGCTACTTCAACCGCCAGACGGAGGACGCCGTCAAGGCGTTCCAGAAGATTTTCAACCTCGAGGTGGACGGCGTTGTCGGCAAGGCGACGTGGTATAAGATCAAGTCGATCTACAACGGTATCAAACGACTGAACGAGCTGTATTCGGAGGGGCTGACGCCCGAGGAGGTCGAGCGCTTTTACCCCGAGGTGCTGCGCGAGGGCGACACCGGGCGCTATGTGCAGGAGATGCAGCTTATCCTCGCGGTCATCGCGTTTTTCGACAACCAGATCCCTCTGCCGTCGGTGAACGGCGTGTTCGACGCGCCGACGCGTGAATCGCTGATGGCATTCCAGCGGCAGTATGGCCTTACGCCGGACGGCGTTCTCGGGCGCAATTCCTCGAATAAACTGATCGAGGTTTACCGCGATACGGTCGCGAACGTCCCGTTCGACGCGGTGCCGGACAGCAGCTTCCTGTACCCGGGCCGGTACGTTTTGCAGGGCATGCGCGGCGACGAGGTGCGCGACCTGCAAAATCTCATCAACCTCGCGGCGCAGACGCAGGATTATATCCCGACGCTGCATGTCGACGGCATCTTCGGCTCGAACACGGAGAGCGCCGTGCGCGCGATCCAGCAGCACGAGGGGCTGGAGGTCAACGGCATTGTGGGGCCGATCACGTGGAACCGCATCGCGGATCTCGCGCGGAAAAGCGAATAAAAAGCGGCCGGATACCGGGAGGCTTCCCGGCTCCGGCCATTTAGGCGGCGTGCAGGTGGATCCGCACGCCGCCGCTTTATTCTGCCCTGCCCCACTTTTGCCGTTGTCTTTCGCGCGGGGAAATGGTATACTTTTTTCAAGGGGAGTGGTTAAAGCATGAGGATGTATATTGTCGGCTCCGTCGCAAGCGGAAAATCAACGCTTGCGCGGCAGCTTTCCGCGCGGACCGGCGTGCCCTGCGTGCACCTCGACGACGTCGTGTACGAGCCGGACAGCACGGACCCGGCGGGCAACCGCAAGCGCCCGGAGGCCGAGCGGGAGCGGCTGTTTCAGGAAATTCTTGCCGGGGATTTTCTCATAGAGGATACCGGGCGGGCGATGTTTGAGGAGGGGCTGCGGCGCGCGGAGCAGATCGTCGTGCTTGAGCTTCCGTTCCGCACGCGCTGCCGGCGGATTTTCACGCGCCATATCCGGCAGACGCTGGGGCTTGAGGCGTGCGGCTACCGGCCGAGCCTGCGCATGGTGCGCGATATGTTCCGCTGGGCCCGCAATTTCGATACCGGGGCCGACGGCGTCAAGGCGCGCATCGCGCCGTATAGGGAGAAAACCGTCGCGCTCCGCAGCGTCGGGGCGGTGCGGGAATTTGTGGAAAGCATGGGGCGTGCGCAGGCTGCGGCCCGCGCGGGAAAGGATGGAAGCGAACGTGATTGACGAAGCGGTAAGGGAGAAAAACAAACGGTATTGGAACGGCGCGGCCGATAACTGGTTCGGCGCGACGGCGCTGCCCGAATACGGCGTGTACTGTGTGACGGAGGACGAGCTGCACCTTTTCGACGGCATGCGCGGCAAGCGGCTTTTGGAGGTCGGCTGCGGCAGCGGACACTCGCTCGTGTGGCAGGCGCAGCACGGCGCGGGCGAGCTGTGGGGGCTCGATATTTCCGAGGGCCAGCTCAAAAACGCGGCGCGCCATCTCGCCGAAAACGGTGTGGAGGCGCGCCTCGTGTGCTCGCCGATGGAGGAGCCCTGCGGCATTCCGGAGGGCTATTTCGACTGCGTCTATTCGATCTACGCCATCGGCTGGTCGACCGACCTTGCCTGCACGTTCCGGCGCCTCGCGGCGTACCTAAAGCCGGGCGGCACGCTGATTTTCAGCTGGAACCACCCGCTTTTCGGGCGCGCGGGCTGCGTGCACATGCAGGACGGAAAGCTGGTTTTCGACAAGAGCTACTTCGACCGGGGCGACACGCAGTTCACCATGGACGACGGCGTGCTCTACCTGCGTAATTACGGCATCTCGGACTATGTGAACGCGCTCGCCGATGCGGGCTTTCGGATCGAGCGGCTCGTGGAGCAGACCGACGCCGAAACGCTCGCCGCCTCCGGCGCGCTGCCGGATAGGGTGCGGCAGGCGCAGATGCACCCGCTTTCCTTTATTTTCAAGGCGCGGAAAATGTAGAAAAAATAAGCGTGCGGCACGGGGCCGCGCGCCAGAGCGGCTGTCTTTTCAGGCAGCCGCTTTTTCGATGGGCAGCGCTTTTGTGTACCGCGCGATCATCCACACCGCATAGACGGCGACGAGCGCCTCGGTGATGGGCATGGCGAGCCAAACGGCCCCCGCGCCCGCCAGCGGCGGAAGCAGCAGAATCAAAATCCCGCTGATCACACAGCCGCGCAGGACCGATACCGCGAAGGCGGCCTTCGGGCGGATCAGCGCCTGAAAATAGTAGGTGGAGAAGATATTCAGCGGCAGAAGAATAAACGAGAGGCTGTAGCAGCGGATGATGGCCGGCGCGATTTCGAGGATCGCCGCGGTCGGCTTCATGAAGATATAGACGTACAGGTTCGGGCAGAGCAGGCTGAGCGCCGTCCAGAACACGCTGAACACGGCGGCGGTGCAAAGCGCGTACCGCAGGGTTTCCCGGATGCGGCGGCCGCGCCCCGCGCCGAAGTTCACCGAGATCAGCGGCTGGGCGGCCTGCCCGACGCTGTAGGCGCAGCACTGGACAAAGGTGCTCACGTTTACGATCGGGCCGTAGACGGCGAGCGCATCCGTGCCGAGATACTGCATGATCTGCCGGTTGAAGAGCACGGTCAGAATCCCCATCGCGACGTCGATGAAGAACGTTGAGAAGCCGGTGACGGCGATTTCCTTGAGCTTGAAGAAGAACCGCGTCGGCCTGCGCAGGGTCAGCGTGTTTTTCTTCGAGAAAAAGTGCGTGAGCATCACGAGGAAGGTGAGGGCGGAGCCGATCGCCGTGGCGAGGCCCGCGCCGTACACGCCCATGTCTAGCGTGAACACGAAGAAGTAATCGCCGGCGACATTGAACAGGCCGCCCGCGAGCACGCCGGCCGTGGCGAGGCCGGGGTGGCCGTCGTTGCGCAGGAACGCGGCGAGCATCTGGTTGAACAGGAAGATCGGCAGCACGGCTTTGACCGGCTCCAGATAGGTCTGCGCGAGGGGGAGCAGGCTGCTGTCCGCACCGAAAAAGAGCAGGACGGGCTCCGGAAAGAACAGGATGCCGAGCCACGCCAGAGCGGCAAGCAGCAGGGAACCGATGACAGAAACCGTGAAGTATTCGCTTTCCGCCTCGGTTTTCCGCCCGTTCCGGCCGCGGACGGTGCTGAAAATGACGGAGCCGCCGATGCCCATCAGCAGGCCGAGGCTGTAGATGATGTTCCAGACCGGGGCGACGACGGCCAGTGCCGCCGTGCCGCTCGGACCCTGATACTGCCCGACCATTGCCATATCGACAATCGAGTACACCGAGGTGATCATGGCGCTGCCGAACGCGGCGGACAGGTACTTCAGGTAGACGGGTTTGATTTTTCCATTGATCAGGTCCATAGCTTTGTCCTCCATAAAAAACAAAAAGGCCGGATAAAAAACCGGGCAGAAGCGGTTCTCTTATCCGGCGCCCTCATACGTGAGAGCGGCCTCCGGCGAACCGTGTGCCCAGCATCTTATCCGGCCTTATACTTACGATTATAAGCCCTCCGACAAAACATTATTATACCACATTTAAAAAACTTGTCAAGCCCTGCGGCGCATTTTTTTCGGCGGCGCATCGCCCGGCGCGCCGCGGGCGGCTCTGCCGGGAAATTTCGGCAAGACCTTTTTTTGCGCGCCGAAATGTGGTATACTCTCTGGTGTGCGGCCGCAGCCGCGCACCCCACCGCATCAAGGAGTGAGATTTATGAAATTCGGCAGGGCATTGCGGGAAGTCGTCCGCTTCGAGGTCCTGTACAAGCTGTTCGTCCTCTGCCTCGTGAACCCCGCCATGCGGGAGATCTACCAGACGTATGTCTCATCGGTCGGCGTTTCATTCAACGCGCAGATGCTCGGCACTTTTCTGAACCTAAAGGGCGGCCTGCTGTTTCTGGCGCTGTTTTTCCTGTCCGCGCTGCTGGTCTTTTACGAGCTGAGCGTCGTTGTCAACATCGTCGCGCTGTGCCGGGAGGGCACGCCGTTCCGGCTGCGCACGGTTCTCAAGGCCTCCGTGTGGAACCTCGGCGCGATGCGCGGCCCAGGCATTATCCCGGCGGCGCTCTACTACGTGCTGTTTCTGCCGCACGTGCGGCTTGGCTATGTCAACACGCTGGTGCCGAGCGTCACGATCCCGGAGTTCATTTTCGACGCGATGCGCCGCACGCCGCCGCTCGGGCAGATCGGCATGATCCTGTACAATGTTCTCGTGTACGCCGCGTTTCTTCTGCTTTTGTTCGTGCCGGTGCGCATGGTGCTGCGCCGCGAGCGGTTCGGCGCGGCGGTTCGGGGCGGGCTCTCCTGCTGGAAGCAGCTCGGCGCACTGGGCGCCGCGCAGGTGATCGCCGTCCTGTTTATCTGGAATCAGGGCATGACGGAAATCGCGCGCTTCTGGCGGCGCAACCCGCTGGAAAACAGCGATTTTGACGGGAATTTTTTGAAGTTTCTCGTCTATTCCGAGGCGTTTCGGAAGGATCTCGTCTACTGGGTGCTTATGGCGGTGCTGCTCTCCGCGGGCATGGCCGCGTTCCTGTATGTTGTTCTGCGCCGCCTTTCAGATAAGGCCGGCCTGCACCCGACGCTGTACCCCGACTGGCAGGGCGACGGCGGCGTGCTGCTCGCCATCGCGGTGCACAGGCTGAAGGGGCTTGCAGCGCGCGTGCGGGCGGCCTTTAAAAAGAAGCGCTGGAAAGCGGCCGCGGGCGCGGCGGGCCTGCTCTTTGCGGCGTACCTCGTGCTCGGCCTCTGGCAGCCGCCGCTCGTGCATGCGCCGCTCTCCATCGGCCACCGCGGCTGCAATCTGGAGATTGAAAACACCGTGGAGGCCGTGCTCGCGGCGGACGCGGACGGCATGGATTACGCCGAGATCGACGTGCAGCTCACGGCGGACGGCGTGCCGGTGATCTTCCACGACACGGCCCTTTCGCGCCTTTCGGACGCTTCGGGCAACGTTTCGGACTACGCTTGGGACGAGCTGCAGGCGGTCGAGCTGCGCGACGAATACAGCTACCCCGGCAAAACCGCGCGCATCCCTTCGCTCGAGGAGATGCTGCGGGCGGTGCAGGATGCGCCGAACGGCATCGGCCTTTTGATCGAGCTGAAGGGCGACACGCTGCGGCAGGAACAGCTTGCCGCGGCGGTGACGGCGCTCGTCGAGCAGTACGATTTCGGCAGCCGCGCCATGTTTATGTCGCTCGATTACTACAGCGTGCTTTCCATACACGCCGCGCACCCGGAGTGGTGGGTGGGCTACTGTGTGTTCGGCAGCGCCGGCGACATCGACGATTCAATCTGGCGCTACGACATCGATTTTCTCGCGGTGGAGGAAAGCATGGTCACCAACCGCCTCGTGACGCAGGCGCGCGGCTACGGCCTGCCGGTCTACGTCTGGAGTGTCAACGACGATGAAAAGACGCTTCAGTGCATGGAGATGGGCGTGGTCGGCCTCATCAGCGACTGGACGGATACGGCCGCGACGGTCGAGGCCTACGAGGCCGCGCACAGCGGCGTCGAGTACGCCGGGCGGGACGAAGTGCCCGCGCAGGATACGGCCCGGCTGCAGTGACCGCCCTGCATAAACGAACAAATGGTTGACAAGCTGCACGGCGCGCGCTATACTGAATACAGCAGAAAAACGATGGGAGGATGCTGTATGAGACAAAAGGTTCGAATCACCGTGCTGAAGAAGGAATTTTATCCGGAGATCGCCGACGCGTATCTGACCGCGGGCCGCGAAGCGGGACCATGCCCGATCCTGAACGAGGGGGACAGCTTTGTGTACGCAGGCGGTGCCGTTATGCCCGAGGGGTTCTGCCCATGGGCATGGACTGAGCTGTACAGCAAGGTGAACGCGATGGCCGGGCGTGTGGAAAACAACTGGTACAAGCCGAACGTCAGTATTGGCTGCTGCTCGGACGGCGTGCGTCCTGTCGTGTTTTGCCTGAAGGGCCTGAACGAGCCGAACGAAGAAGAGGAGTAAAAGCGAAGAATAGGGGCGGCGCTTGCCGTCCCTGTCCTTTTTCATCGTATGCGGAGCCGGGCATGCCCGGCCTTTTTATTCCTTTGTGCCCTGTGCCGGCGGCGCGCCGCAGTCGGTGCGGCAGCCTTCGTCGAAATGGTCGCGCTGCACGCTCGCGTAGAAGCGGTAGCCGCCCGCGAAGTTGCGGCAGTCAAAGCCGTTCTGGGCGAGGATGCGGCAGGCGATGTAGCTGCGCAGGCCGGACTGGCACATCACATAGACGGGCTTCGAGTTATCGAGCTCGCCGATGCGCGCGCGCAGGTCGTCGACCGGGATGTGCGTCGTGAAGCCCTCGGCATGGCCGCCGGCGTATTCGCCGTTTGTGCGGGTGTCGAGCAGCGTCACGCTGCCGTCCGTCGGGAGCGCGGCGAGATCCTCGTAAAAGAACTGCTTCACCCGGCCGGAAAGCACGTTTTCCGCGATGAAGCCGGCCATGTTGACCGGGTCCTTTGCGGAGGCGTATGGCGGCGCGTAGGCGAGGTCGAGATCTGTCAGCGCTGTGACCGGCAGGCCGGCCTGCATGGCGGTGGCGAACACGTCGATGCGCTTGTCTACGCCGTCGAAGCCGACGATCTGCGCGCCGAGAATGCGCTCGCCCG
>OMGQ01001299.1_pt1 | contig 15016 bp, 11 predicted proteins | sample 1646071 | NCBI WGS metagenome assembly OMGQ01 (sample SAMN05578585, study PRJEB25193) | human gut metagenome | biome: Human Microbiome; feature: human-associated habitat; material: feces | host: Homo sapiens | place: USA:Birmingham
CTGTCTCTTTAATTGCAAGATTTGTTCTCTCATTTGAATCGATATTGTTATACACCTGATAATTTGTACTGTCATCGACATGGGCTCCGTACTGACTGTAGGCATTAGCCTGAATCTGCCGGTAGGCATAGGTTCTGGCGCAGACTGCCTGGGCTTTTAAAGCCTCCACTTCGTAGGAGGACGGCATCTCACTTGGGACTACCCTGGTCAGATAATCTTCTATATCCACCTCATTGACGAGCAGGAGCCCTTCCGACTCCTTGCTAATCTCAAAGCAGCCGAAATACTCCGGAGTGCCCTGCTGTCTGCTGACGCTGGCCACTTTAATACCCTTTTGCCGGTCCTCGGGCTCCACCGTAAGCCTTCCCTTTAACAGACGCTCATCGTCCTTTTTGATAACCAGCTCCGAACCGGCTTCAATCACTTCCGATGAATCTCCATACTCAAGATGCAGAGGCGTGTCGGCTTTCAATATAATTTTATCATGGAAAATAGAAGAAAACCCGGTGTCCATAACCAACACCCTGATATTTTTGGCAGAAAAACTTTTAACCAGAAGGGCAGCACATATCTTTTTATCCGCCACTACAAATTTTTCCAGGTTGTAGCCTACCAGGATATCTTTTTTCTTCTGCTCTTTCACGACTCCGTATGTCTTATAAACCTTGAAGTCTTTGTCCAGCCGCACCTCTCCGTATCCCTCGATCTCAATGGAATCGTCCCGGACTGCAAGAACCTTTCCCTCGATCGTATCTTTTTTCAGGGACAGCTTTTTAATCTTTCCCTTGCTCAGGGAGACATCCGCCAGCACTCCGCCCTCTTCCTCCTCCACCTCTTTTGCAGATGGAAATTCCCGGATAATCGTACCTATGTAGAGATTCATTTTTTTATGTTCTCCGGGCGCCAGCCATACATTCCTGTAAACCACCTCGTCCGAGACCACAGCGGACAGGTGTATCATCTCGCCGTTCCTGATCAGTACCTTGATCTCGTGGTCAATATAGGAATCCATGGAAAGACCCTCAAATCCCATTATCCCTTCGCTGGTATACGCAGTCCAGGGAGCGGCTTCCTTCACATTGTCCGGCGTACCGTAAAGCAGAAGCTTTACCTCCTGTACCGCCTGCTGTGTGTCCGCGGCCTTTAAAAAGGATGGGTAAAAGAGCCACCATTCTTCTTTGGGCATCGGTTTATTATATTTCTTTTTTGAGATATTAAGCGCCTGAGAAAGGCCCTTGGAAACTTGTTCGGCGGCAAATGCCGCCTCCCCGTAAGTCAGGGGGGAGGATGCATAGTCCTCATCCACAACCGTCTCCTCCTCAATCAGCCCCTGTTCAAACAGATAGTCGATATATTTGGCCGACCATTCCTCTTTCAGCTTTGCAGGAAGACGGGAGCCATTCTCATTCTGGGATGCCTGGCACTCCTCCTTGTCTGTCAGCGCGAGCGCCATGGCTTTCGAGGCCATGGCGCGGGAAATATAATTATCTGCCGTATCAAGCTTGACAATAATGATAATCAGAACTACCACAATTGCCGGTATCAGAAAGGTCCAGTAAACCATTTTCTTCGATCTCATAAAAATCCTTTCCCTATCAGACAGCTTCGTCCGGATGTCCGTTTTAACCGTAATGACTATTTAATGAATCTGCCGTCTTTTTCGTCAATATGATCCAAATCCTTATAATCCTCTGTCGCCATAGACAGTTTCTTATTCTTAAGAGAGAAATGCACTGCCCTGGCAATCAGGTCGTAAATGACTGCAAAAGCAGGAACTGCGATAATCATTCCGACAAAGCCGAACAGGCCTCCGAAGAGCAGAATGGAAAACAGCACCCAGAAACTAGAAAGCCCCGTGGAGTCTCCCAGTATCTTCGGTCCGAGGATATTGCCGTCAAACTGCTGGAGCAGCAGGATAAAAATAAGAAAATAGATACATTTAACCGGGCTGACGAGAAGTACCAGGAAGCCGGTCGGGATCGCCCCGATAAACGGCCCGAAAAACGGTATGATATTCGTAACGCCGATTATAACACTGATTAACAGGGTAAAAGGCATCTTCATCAGCGAGGTTCCGATAAAACAGATGATTCCGATAATCAGGGAATCCACCAGTTTACCAATAATAAAGCCGCCGAACATCTGATTGACAAAACGCAGTTCTTCAATCACATTGTTGGCCCATTTGAGGTTCATGCAGCTGTATATAATCTTCTTTCCCTGAGCAGACAGAGTGTCCTTGATATTCAGAAGATAAACCATGACTATCAGTCCAATCAGCCAGTTTTTAATAAACACTAAAAGACTCAGCACACTGCTTGAGACGCCGGTCAGAAATTCTCCCAGCCTGGTCATATCGATATTGGTAAATGATTTCTCCAGCCAGCTTTCTGCCATCGTAACACTGTTCTGAAGGTTGCTTAGCACCATTGCCTCTATATCCGGGTTGTCAGCCAGCACCTGCTGTATCCATGCATAAAGGTTCTGCAGATACGTCGGGAAAGAATCCCTGATTCCCATCAAACTCTCTATCATCTGCGGTATCAGCATCTGAAACAGGCCTGCCACAATGACCAGCACTAAAGATACGCTGACGAATGTTCCGGCCGCCTTGGCAAGCCCCGTCACATGCTTTTCATCCTTCCATACCTTCAGCAGTTTAAGCTTCACTGCTTTGGTCACTCTGTTATAAATCGGCGTAGTAAGGTAGGCCAGCACCGCGCCGTAGATAATCGGAGCCACAATCCCGATTATCATGTGTATTACCCGGGCCACCTCGGACCAATACTGGATGCAGTACCAAAATACGATGCAGACCGCTATCACGGCAACCGCCGTCAGCCCCGTATAAATATAACGTTTAAACTCATTGTTTTTCATGTTTTTCCCTCATCCGTAATCAAGCGTTATGATTCACAGCCGTCTCTGTGCATCGGTAACCGGTGAATCAATCGTTATTGTTCACACGGTTGTGTTCCGCGAGGTTTTTTCGTGCGCATTCTGCACGAAAATCCCGAATTTCACGGCGCGGCGCGGCAAAAAATAAACTTTTCACCACAGTAAAACATGCCGCGCCCACTCAGGGCCGCAACATAATTCATCATCAGTATACAGGAAGCCTGCTATATTTGGCAAGTAATATCATGTGAAGAATTCTTAACAAATTCTAAATCAGTTACTGTTCGCTCCCTGCCGGACACCGGCGCGCTGCTCATAACGATAACCTGTAAGCCCCGCGCATCACCGGCTTCAATAACACGCTGCGCGCCGATGCGCACATGTCACCGCCTGTCTCTTTTGTGTTCTTCTATAATGATATCCGCAAAACGGCTGCGTTATTCCAATTCCTGGAAGTCTTTCCAATCTCTGCCGTCAATACAGGCATCATCGGCATTCCAAGGAGATTGTAGGAAGTTTGAAAGTGAAACATAAGATATGCAGAATTGCAGAGACGGACAGAAATTTCAAAAGGATCAGGCTCCGGTTGAGGGTCCGAAGCCAGAGCAGGGAGGTCATAGCCCCTCAACTGTTAAACGTATCAGGGGCCGGTGTGTGACCGCTGTCTTTGATTGATGACGGTGACCTGTGCGCGGGGCGTACAGGTTATCGTTTATTTATTAATATTTATCTGGATAAAAGGTTTTCCCTTTTGTGCTTTCCGCCTTGGGCTGAACTGGGAAATGTTATACACCTCGTTATATAATTTACTCAGCTCCTGTAAACCGCTGTTGACATCATCTAATTCATTGTTTGCCATAGACTCATCAATGGTCTCCATCTGTGCCTTAAGCAGCGGGTCTATGTATACATACAGCCGGCAGTAATTAATTTTGTATTCCCTTCTGTTTTCAGGCGTGTCCTCTGCGATACACTTACCGATACTGCCTGCATATTGTTCGTAAAGATTCAGACAACGGTAATCCTTTTCTTTAAAACCGGTGGATTTCCAGAATGCATATCCCGCCATTACCGCGGCAATGATCGAAATTATTACGCTCCAGACATTTGCGTCAGCATACATACTAATCTTTCTCCCTTCGTATTTTATTCATCATACCACAAAATCCGGCAAAATAATACTCTCAAATAAATACCGTATCCCATTGACACGGGCAATACTCTGTCTTCAGCAAAAAAACAAAGCAGCGAGTAAACTCGCTGCTTCTTATCGTTTGTAACCCCAAAATGCCGGCTCTTACAGTATTGACGCCTAGCTCTGCTAGGTGGGCAACCTCACTTAAGCTTCTGCCTTCCACTCATAGGAGGCCTGACATCCGCTTAAAAATATTGGAATCCCGTTATGTCCGATGTAGGTTCAAAAAAAGTAAGAGTTATCGAGCATTCCAGGAATTACAAATGCTCTTTTTGATATCGTTATTATACACCAGTTTTTTGTCTTTTTCAAGCTCCATTTACTGGCCCTATTCTTAAGGTTTTCTTGTGCAGCCGATTTTTTCCCTGTTTTCAAGGATTTTCCATTTTCATTTTAATCAAACCGTTTGGTTCCATCCCTGCTTACCCTGGCATATACCAGCATTTTTTTCTCCGGCGCGGACTCTGTAAAATGATAGGAGGAAAGAAGCTTTGCCCCGGCTGCTTCGAAAAGAGTTTCGTCTGAGGCAAAAAGTTCCGCCAATGGTTCCCCTTTCTGTACATAGTCGCCGTACTTCTTATGGAGGATGATTCCTGCTGAATTATCTATCACATCTTCTTTCGTGCTCCTGCCGGCCTTAAGAAGAACCGAGGCGATTCCGCATCCTTCCGTATCCATGTGGCCGACATATCCGTCCTGAAGAGCCGTTACCTTCCTGCTGTACGGCGCCTTTAAAAACTGTTTGGGATTCTCGATGAAAGAAGGATCTCCGCCCTGAGCCGCCACCATCCTCTTAAATGTCTCAAATGCCCTTCCGTCCTTCAAAGTCTGCTCCGCCATCCCATAACAGCTTCCGGCATCCCCCATTCCCGCCGTATGCAGCATCTCCGCGGCGAGTCTGAGGCTCACTTCCTTTAAATCCTCCGGCCCATTTCCCCTGAGCGTTTCTACTGCCTCAATGACCTCCAGAGAATTGCCGATTGCAGCTCCCAGCGGCACATCCATGTCCGTGATCAAAGCCGTACAGGAACGCCCGGCCCCATTACCGATGGCAACCATCTTTCCTGCCAGGGTAATCGAATCCTCAAGCGTTTTCATAAATGCCCCGCTGCCTGTTTTGACATCCAGGACAATCCCGTCGCTTCCTGCCGCCAGCTTTTTGCTCATGATGGAGGAAGCTATCAGTGGGATGCTGTCAACCGTTGCCGTCACGTCGCGCAGCGCGTAAATCTTTTTATCCGCCGGAACGAGGTTGCCGCTCTGCCCTACCACCGCAATCCCCGTCTTTTTTACAATATCAAAAAATTCGCTGATTGGGATGGCAGTCCTGAATCCGGGAATTGCCTCGAGCTTGTCAATGGTTCCGCCTGTATGGCCAAGCCCCCTTCCCGACATCTTAGCAACCTTCACTCCCAGGGAGGCCACTACCGGCCCTGCCACCAGTGTCGTCTTATCTCCAACTCCTCCTGTACTGTGCTTATCGGCCTTAAATCCTTCAATCGGTGATAAATCCACCATGTCTCCCGAATGGGCCATCTCAAGCGTTAGCTGTGTCATCTCCGTATCATTCATTCCGTTAAAGCAGATTGCCATCAGCATGGCCGCCATCTGATAATCCGGGATTGCACCTTCTGTGAATCCCCGAACCATAAAACGCACCTCTGCTTCATCAAGACTCTCATTTCTTTTCTTCTTTTCAATCAGATCATACATCCTCATAATCTCAGCCTCCTTTATACCGAACTGTTACAGATTTTCAGGCCCAAAGCTCACAGGCAGCAGTTCTTCCAGGGAATATATCCTGTAGTCCTCCTCGGAAGCGGCCAGGATTATCTGGAAGCTGTCCAGGCTGCAGAATTCTCTCATTACCTGCCTGCATATGCCGCAGGGTGCGCAGTAGCCGGCCGGCCGGCCGTTTTTTCCCCCGCATATTGCTATCGCCCTGAAATCCCTGTGCCCTTCGCTGACAGCTTTAAAAAATGCGGTCCGTTCGGCGCAGTTGGTGGCCGGATAGGAGGCATTTTCTATATTAACGCCCGTATGGACAGAGCCATCTGAGCAAAGAAGAGCGGATGCCACATGAAAATGGGAATAGGGTGCATAGGAGGACGCAAGCTTGTCAAGGGCCGCCCTGATTAAGGCCTTTGCCTCTTCGGCTGTCACTCCTTGGCTGACAGAAGCGTCTGCCTTTGGCCGGTTCACAATGGTTTCATTCTTTTCTTCCATCTCCATTCATATTCCTCCTTGAAATGTTCTTTACAAAGTGGATCAGCAGCATAGCAATCACGGCAAAAGCAATATAGCCATACACCGGATAAAGCACGGAAATCAGACTGCCGAACCCCAGCTGGCTCCCTGCCCATGCTGCCAATCCCAAAACTGCTGAAAATAATGTTTTATGCTTCCTGATACGCTCAAACCGGCTGAAATACCTGGGAACCGGCGTGAATACCGACATGGCCGCTCCCAGCATTGCACAGAGCAGAAACAACGCGCAAATCCAGGCGAGAAGCGGGTGGACCATCCCGGCAAGAGTCAGGATTGGCAGTTGTGTGTCTGCCGCCGCCTTCCCGGAATGCATTGCCAGCACCAGACAGAGCCCGATAATAAACAGGAACAGGCCGCCCGATAGTACGCCTTTAACGGCCGGTTTCCTTGAACTGTTGGCCAGGCCGAGCGGCGCCAGCGCACCGATGGCGCAGAAAAAATTATAGGAAGTAAAATTAGCGGCCGCAATCCCCCAGTTTCCCAGCAAAGGATTGGAGGCCGCATCGGCAGTTACCTCAATCCGGGCAATACCGTTTTTACCGATGACAATCAGCGCAGTGACAATGGTCAGCGTCACCAGCACCGGAACAACGCGGCCGAAGGTCTTCACCACGGCTTCCACGCCTCCCAGAGATATTACCGTCACGATGGCGCAGAACACGGCGCTGCCCAGTATCCGAGCCAGATGGCTGCCGGTCTGGCTCTCAATCAAAGTCCCGGCTCCGGAAGCCATAACCGTATAAATCCCAAACATAAAAGAAATCTGCACCGCTCCTGTCACCCCACGCAGCCATGGAATATCCGACGGAATCACAACACGGTCCATCTCTCCCGTTCCGCTCATTCCGGCCGTCAAAAGCAGTATGAGACCCAGGCCTGTCAGTATCAGACATGCCGTAAATAAACCGAGAATCCCCTGTATTCCAAAGCAGCCGAAGTACTGCCAAAGCTCCTGTCCCGAGACAAATCCGGCGCCGAGAAAGCAGCCCATAAAAGTGGCGCAAATTTGCCGGGTACCTATTTTTTCCATCTATCTCTTCCCCTGATCAATGTATTTACTATTATGATACGTTTTAACCGGCAGGATGGCAAGTGTTTTATATTTTAAGAAAAAAGCGGACAGAAATCATGGTTCTGATCCTGTCCGCCGCACCCGGTATTCCGCCCGTTAACTTTTTATCTCCGGTTATAACTGTTCTTTGATAATTTTGACTACACGGCTTGTTCCCAGACGGTCGGCTCCAAGCTCCATGAAACGCTTGGCATCCTCCAGGGAACCGATTCCGCCGGCCGCCTTGATTTTCACCCCGCTGCCGACATGGGCCGCAAAGAGGCTGATATCATCGAAAGTGGCTCCGGATGTGGAAAAACCAGTGGAGGTCTTTATATAGTCTGCCCCGGCCTCTGTCACAAGTCGGCACATCGTAATCTTTTCTTCCCTGGTCAGAAGACAGGTCTCAATGATTACCTTAAGAATCTTACCGGCGCAGGCCTCCTTAATTGCTTTTATCTCATGGAGAATCTGAGCCTCGTTACCGTCCTTCAGATCCCCGATATTGATAACCATATCGATCTCGTCGGCGCCCTCCTCTACGGCAGTCCTGGTCTCAAATACCTTTACCGCCTCCGTATTATAGCCGTTCGGAAACCCGATTACCGTACAGATACGCATCCCGTCCCCAACATATTCCTTGGCCCGTTTTACAAAGGAGGGGGGAATGCATACGGACGCGGTGTGGTACTTCATTGCGTCGTCGCAAAGCTCTTTTATCTGTGCCCATGTAGATTCCGGATGCAGCAGAGTATGGTCTACCGCTGCAAGTATTTTTTCTTTATTCATATTATCATCTCCCTGTTTCTCCGGAGCGTGTCTGAAAATTTCTTTCCATCAAATATGCATCACACTTGGCGGATAATTTGGTCCAAATGAATTTTCAGACACACTCTAGTTTAAATAACAAGAAAATGTATAGTTTCCTCTATTTTACAAATACTACATTTAACTGCCAAAGTTACCATTCGCTTCAGGCGAAGGTGAAGTTAAAGAAGATAAATGTCATAATGTAAAATGGAGGAAATTTTTTTATGAAAGCTACAGGTATAGTCAGGAGAATCGACGATTTGGGGCGTGTGGTAATTCCGAAGGAGATCAGACGGACACTGCGTATCAGAGAGAGTGACCCGCTGGAGATCTTTACAGATCGGGAGGGAGAGATTATCCTGAAAAAATATTCGCCCATCGGAGAGCTTGGGAATTTTGCCAAAGAGTATGCGGAGAGCCTGGCTCAGGTAGCAGGGTGTATGGTATGTATCTGTGACCACGACCAGGTGATCGCCGCTTCCGGAAGCGGTTCCAAAGAATATATGGGAAAAAGGATCCACTCTGAACTGGAGGACGTGATCGCCGACAGAGGCAATGAGGTTATTACGGAGAAAGGTTTTCTGAAAGTAGTGGAGGATGACAGGTCTGAATACAGCTCACAGGCGTACTGCACCATCACATGCGCCGGTGACAGTATCGGTATTGTCATTCTGCTTGGAAGAGAAGGCCAGAAGGCATTCACGGAGACAGAACTTAAGCTTGCCCAGGCGGCTGCCGGATTTCTGGGACGCCAGATGGAGCAGTAGAGTTCAAGGGAAACATAATGCACCTGCCCAAAACCTGAAAGTGAGGTTTGGGGACAGGTGCATTTTTCATGTACGAATCTTATTCGATGGCAGCTTCGCCCATTTCCTCCAGGAGCCTGGATTTGATGGCGTACAGCTTGTCGGATAGATCCACGTAGACCTCCTGGGGATTTACGAGACGCATGGTCTCACTCCAGAGGGTTTTCTTTTCTTTGGCGCAGATATCCCGTATTTCCATTACGGACGGGGAGGTGTAGACACATTCGCCCTTCAGGAAGACAGGCACCAGGAGCTCACGCAGTGTATAGGTGCCGCCGCTGATCTTGGTCTTCTTCCAGGTGGCCATTGGGTCAAAGATGATCATATCCTTTTCCGTGTCAAAAGTCTCGTCAGCCAGACAGATCAGATCGGCGCGGATCTTGCCCGTGGCCTTGTCATATATCCTGTAGACGGTTTTGTTTCCGGGGTTTGTTACCTTTTCCACGTTTTCAGAGAGTTTGATCTTAGGAGCAAAGTCCTCGTCATCCTTCTCCTTGATGGCAGCCAGCTTGTATACGCCCCCAAAAGCCGGATGGCCGTTGGAGGTGATCAGGTTGGTGCCCACGCCCCAGGAATTGATCTTGGCGCCCTGGGCCTTCAGGCTGTCGATCAGGTACTCGTCCAGGTCACTGGATGCGGAGATGATGGCATCTCCAAATCCTGCCTCTGCCAGCATCTTGTAGGCCTGTTTGGAGAGGTAAGCCAGGTCACCGCTGTCAATGCGGATACCGTATCCCTTCAGCGTAATGCCCTCCTCCTGCATTTCCCTGAAAACGCGGATGGCGTTGGGAACACCGGAATCCAGCACATCGTAAGTGTCCACCAGAAGGATACAGGCATCCGGGTACTGTCTGGCGTACGCTTTGAATGCCGTGTACTCATCCGGGAAGCTCATGATCCAGCTGTGGGCATGGGTACCCTTTACCGGCACGTTGAACATCTGGCCTGTCAGCACATTGGAGGTGCCGATACAGCCGCCGATCATGGCTGCCCTGGCGCCGTATATGCCGGCATCCGGGCCTTGGGCCCGCCGCAGGCCGAATTCCATGATGCCGTCTCCCTTGGCAGCATATACCACCCTGGAGGCTTTTGTGGCGATCAGGCTCTGATGGTTCAGGATGTTCAGAAGCGCTGTCTCAATGAGCTGGGCCTCCATGACAGGGGCGATGACCTTCACCAGGGGTTCCCTTGGGAAGATAACAGTGCCCTCCGGGATGGCGTAGATATCACCTGTAAAATGGAAGCCCCGCAGGTATTCCAGAAAATCCGTGTCGAAGATCTTCAGGGATCTGAGATAGTCAATGTCATCCGGGGAAAAGTGGAGGTCACGGATATATTCAATGATCTGTTCAAGTCCGGCAGCAATGGCGTATCCTCCGTCACACGGATTTTTTCGGTAAAAGGCATCGAAAACGACTACCTGGTCAGTAGGGTTCTTAAAATAACCCTGCATCATGGTCAGCTCATATAAATCGGTCAGTAATGTTAAATTCAAAGCTCTCATACTATAGTGCTCCTTTGCAATAGCTTTATCTGTCTGCTTTCCCTTAAAAAGCGGTCTGTTCTCCGGGACTGCGTCAGCCTTGGTGATATTATAGCACTTTTTGTGCAAAATGCAAGGATACACCGGCATTTTGCTGGATCCTTTCGTGTATTTGTTACTGTACACTCCGTGTCCAGTAACATGCTTCGCGATGCACAGATATGGAGCATTCTGCATCATATCGCGCTGGCTGCCTCGGGATTTTCATGCTTCCGGCATGAAAACGCCTCCAGGTACAGCGGCCTGTGTACAGTAACGTGTAGTTTCGTATATTTATAACAAGTGGTATTCTTCCAGCGTTAATCCGGTGAGAGACAGATAGAGGGCCAGCGGTTCCCCCACATAGCGGATGTGCCAGGGCTCATAGGGAAATCCGGTGAGGGTTTCCTTGCCCCTGGGGTAGCGGAGGATGAAGCCATAGAGGGAGGCATAGGCACTGAGCCATTTTCCCTCCGGTGTCAGGGCAAAGGTTTCCTCCAGGTCATAGTTTTCAGAGGGGCAGGATACATCCAGGGCCAGACCGGTCTGGTGTTCGCTGCTTCCCGGAGGAGCCACGGCGATCATGGGTGCTTCCCCGGTTTTCCTAAGCAGTTTCTCTCTTTTTTCAAGCGCAGCCCGGTACAGCTCTTGCTGGCGGCTATAGGGGCGGTAGCCTGAGACGCCGCACAGGCGGATGCCTTCCTTCCCGGCCCGCGAAAACAGTTCCTCCGCGGCTGTGGCCGCGTCTTTGACCAGAAGCCGCTTTTTGTCACCCGGAGGCGCAGAAAACGGTATGGATGGCTCCGTCAGACGGCTGGGGATGTAGGTTTCCGGCAGGAGATGCTCCCGGTTGACCAGTATGGAAAATTTCGACATGGATTGACCTGCCTTATTATTGGTATTCAACCAATATTCTATGCAGAAAGAGGGCAAAAAAACACAGTTCCGGGATAGTAATAGGAATTATTTTGTAGTATACTGTACCCATATATCAGGGGAATAAATGGGCGGTATTGAGAGAGAAGGAGACAAGTATGCTTGAACAGTTCGGGGATATAACAATGATACAGGAAGTCCTTCAGCAGGCGCAGACAGGGCTGTGGATCATAGAGCTTGAAGAGGGGAAGGAACCCAGGATGTACGCGGACAAAGCCATGCTTGGTCTGCTTGGTCTGGAGAAGGAGCCGGAACCTGAGGTCTGTTACAGGGCCTGGTATGACCGGATCGTACCGGAGTATTACCCGCAGGTGGAGGAAGTGGTGGAGCAGATGAGGAGCCACAAGCGTGCCGAGGTGCAGTATCCGTGGAGACATCCAAAGTGGGGCAGGATATATGTCCGCTGCGGCGGTGTGCAGGATGACAGTTATAAAGAAGGGATCCGGCTGCGGGGGTACCATCAGAATATTACGGATACCATTAGGGCAGAGCAGGAGTCCGATGCGGTCATCAGAGCCTTGAGTGAACGGTATAAAGGGATTTATCTGTGCAATATGGAGACTGAGGAGATCAAAACCATCAAAGATTACCGGGAGATTGGCGGTTATGTGAAGGAGTGTTCCAGTCTTCAGGAGTTTTTGTGCCTGTATGCCTCCGGGAGTGTGCTGCCGGAGTACAGAAAGTATTTTCTGGAGCTGGCATCGGGAAACAGACTGCTGGAGCGGCTGGCCGGTGAGAGCAGCCGGGTGGAGTACATCTACCGTGTGGCGGCAGGTGACTGGAGACAGATCCTTCTCCTTCCTTTTTCCGTGTCCGGCGGGGAAAGCCCCATCATCATAATGGCTTTTGATGACCAGAATGCGGAGATGGAGGAGCATTACAACCAGATGATCGCCCAGGCCGCTGTTTCCAGAATGTATACTCTGGCTGTCAGCGTGGACGTGGAAAAGACAGAGTATCACTGTGTGCACTGTGCGGAGGAAAACCTGGGGATCAGGAAAAACGGCAGCTTTGCCGGATATATAAAACGGCTTCATGAATGTATCTATGAGGAGGACAGGGAAGCCCTGCAGAATATTTACCGTGAGGAGAGCTACCGGGATACGGGATGCCTGGAAGGTGAACTGCGCATGTGGGATAAAAAGAAAAAGCTCCATTATTACACCTATTACTCAGCTCTCATAGAACAGGATACCGGGGGCGGCTTCCTTCTCCTCATGCGGAATGTGGATGTGAAGCGGGCGGAGGATGAGAAGAACCGCCAGGCCCTTCTTGCGGCTTACGAGTCTGCCAGAACCGCCAATGAAGCGAAAACTAACTTTCTTGCCAGGATGTCCCACGACATCCGCACACCTATGAATGCCATTGTGGGGATGACTGCCATAGCGCAGGCCAACGCGGGAGATACCGGGAAAATACAGGACTGTCTGCACAAGATCAGCATTTCCAGTGAACATCTGCTGGAGCTTCTCAATGAAGTGCTGGATATGAGCAGGATTGAGAGCGGTAAGATAAGCCTGGCAAAAGAGTCCTTTCACCTGCAGGAACTGATACAGAGTATCGGTACCATAATCGGGCACGAGATAGAGGAAAAGGGCCACAGACTTACCATATGTACAGACCAGATCATCCACAGGGACGTCCAGGGGGACACAGGACGTATCCGGCAGATCCTGCTGAACCTGATCACAAATGCGGTGAAGTATACTCCGGACGGGGGATGCATCCGTATTGCGGCAAAAGAGAGGGCATCGGATATAGCCGGTTACGGCAGATTTGAGCTTATTGTGGAGGACAACGGGATCGGAATGGATGAGGGATTCCTGGAACATGTCTATGATCCCTTTGAGCGTGCAGATGATGAGCGTGTGAAGAATATCCAGGGAACAGGCCTGGGCATGTCCATTGTGAAGGGCCTTGTGAGTATGATGCAGGGGGATGTGCAGGTGCACAGCACACCGGGGGAAGGTACGCGTTTTACGGTAACCCTGTATCTGAAAATGGAGAGCAGGGAGGAGATCTCCGAGAACCGGGAGTCGGACCCGCCGGCAGCAAACCTGCCGGATGGCAGACCCTTGGCGGGCATCCGGATCCTGCTGGCGGAGGACAATGTGCTGAACCAGGAGGTTGCCCGGGAACTGCTGGAAATGGCAGGGGCTGTGGTGGGGCTTGCAGTAAACGGCAGGGAGGCTGTGGATATGGTGCAAAATAACCCGGACCGGTATGACACGGTGCTTATGGATATCCGCATGCCGGTTATGGATGGATGTGAGGCGGCAAGGCGCATCCGTGCCCTGGGAAGACCGGATACGGACAGTATTCCCATCATTGCCATGACAGCCAATGCATTTTCGGAGGATGTAAAGCAGTCCCTGGAGTCCGGTATGAATGCCCATATTGCAAAGCCCATTGATATGCAGAAGATCATCCATACTATCCTGGAGTGCATCCCAAACTGAACAATCGGATGCAGTGGAAATGTCTCCTTGTCTGCAGCAGCTCCATATAGAGTGCAGACAAAAAGATCAAATCCTGGTTGAAATTTTTTTTCATATATGATATGATTTTTTTGTAAAAAAGAAAATAGCAGATAAAAGAGGAGAATGAGCTGTGGTAGGAGGAAGCTGCAAGGAGAAAATTTTAGGGAGAATGCACTTGCTTACCAACACGGAAGCGAAACTGGCAGCTTACATACTGGAACATTATGAGGAAGTGCTGAACTGTAATATTACGGAGCTGGCAGAGGAGGCTGGGGTAAGTGATGCGTCTGTGGTGAGATTCTGCAAGAGTGTGGGCTACAAGGGCTACCAGGATTTTAAGGTCAATGCAGCCAGGGATGTGCTGCCCAGGGATAAACATTTTAACCCAAGCCTGGAGCAGGGGGATGACCCGGAAACCATCTGCAGGAAGATCTTTGCCTCAGAAGTAAATGTTTTGAACAGGACGTTGGCCGGAATAGATCTGCCTTCCCTCATAAAGGTGGCAGACCGGATACGCAGCGCCAAACGTCTGATCTTTTTTGGCAGCGGCGGCAGCCTTTTGGTGGGAAAGGATGCCCAGCATAAATTTATGAAAATAGGTATCCGGGCGTTTGTCTATGATGATGTGGATATGCAGCTCATGGTTTCGTCACTGATGGAGGAGGGGGAGCTTGCCTTCGGCATTTCCCATTCCGGAAGTAACTGCAATGTCATAAATTGTCTGCGGAATGCCAGGGAAAACGGAGCCGATACCGTGGCTTTGGTGAGCCAGGGGAAGACACCGCTTTCCAAGATCGCTGATACGATCCTGTATTCTTCAGCGGAGGAGACCATATTCCAGTCGGAATCGGTAAGCACGCGGATCGCACAGCTTGCCATGATTGATACGCTGGTGGCGATCGTGGCGTTTGAGGATTATGAGAATTCTTACATGGCGATCCAGAAGACCAGAAAGGCTACTTCAGAAAATAAATTGTAACTATTCAGTAGGTCTGCGCATTCACTGCGCTGACCGTAAGAAAGTGTTCCACGGCCAAGCAAAAATCCCAT
>OMGQ01001302.1_pt1 | contig 14997 bp, 12 predicted proteins | sample 1646071 | NCBI WGS metagenome assembly OMGQ01 (sample SAMN05578585, study PRJEB25193) | human gut metagenome | biome: Human Microbiome; feature: human-associated habitat; material: feces | host: Homo sapiens | place: USA:Birmingham
AGCCAACTGCGCACGCAGTTCGGCCGCATCGGCGAATTGCAGCGGAGGCACACTTGCGCCGGGGAACGTCCGCCGCACCCAGCGGCGGTCCCGCGCGTCATGGATCCGGCGGCGCATTTTGCCCACCCGGGACACCGCTTTCCGCAGCGGAGCGGTCATCCTCCAGTATCGGCTGCCCGTCAGCGCGTCCTGCGCCTGTTCCAGCTGCTGCACATGCAGCGCCTGCGCGGCTAACTGCTCGTTCTTTTGCTGCAGCAACACAGCGCAGCGCTCCAACTCGTCCTGCGCCTGCCGGTATTTTTCATAAAGCAGCTCACTGTCTTTTTCCCACAAGTCTTTTTCAGACATTCATTGCCTCCGTGCGGCGCAGCACAAAATGGCGCAGCGCCCAGTTGATCTCATAGCTTTGAATTCCCATCGCGGTGCCGCACTGAATGTCATGCGGCTTGTCGCCAAACAGATAACTTTGAGCGGGATCGATGTCAAAATCCCGAATCGCCTGCTCCAGCATCCCCGTTTCCGGCTTGCGGCAATGGCACGGGCCGGTAAAGTCCGGATGATGCGGGCAAAAATATATCGCATCCAGGTAAGCTCCTGCCCGGCCTAACAGAGTTTCCATTTTATTATGGATTAGTTCCAACTCTGACAGGCTTACTTCACCTCTCGCTATCACAGGCTGGTTGGTTACTACAATTACCAAAAATCCTTTTTGATGCAGCTTTATAATCGCTTCTGCTACTCCGTCCAGTAACTCGAACTGGTCTGGATTTGTTAAAAAACCAACATATTTATTTATTGTCCCATCCCGATCAAGAAAAACAGCCCTCTGCCAATGTGTCAGACTCTTCCTGGCAACAAGTCCTGAATTAATATCTGCTTCCACCTCACTACGTCTTTCCGGCGTTCCCATATCTTTAACATATTCAGGCGAATCATAGGCAAACAAGCACCGGTCTTTCACCATTGGCTTTAAAATATCTCTGTCAAAATCCAATTTCAGAGGATGGTTCAGCATCCCCTTACGCTGTAAATAATGAAACAGCTCTGCCGATATCATATGTAACCCTGCATTAACCCGATTCCGATACCAGCCTCTCTCACCCTCCGGGCTGTTCCACTCAATAACGCAGTTCTGTTCGTCTGTTACAACAATACTGCTATCCCACGGGTGCTGATTAGGATGCGTATATATAGTAACCAATCCTCCGTTTCTGTGATGCGCTTCCTGAAATCGTAATAAATTGATATCAAAGACAATATCTCCATTAATTAGCAAAAAATCTTCATCTATTAAATCTTTCAAAAAGAACAGGCTTCCCGCCGTGCCCAACGGTTCATCTTCAATTACATATCGGATATTAACATTCTTTTTTCCGTTCCCTCCGCAACAATAGCTTCCACCGGTCCCAAAATAATTCTCTATTATTTTGTGTAAATATCCGGTTACAAGAATAATTTCCGTCACTCCCTGCTTCTGCAGCATTTCAATCTGACGTTCCAGAACTGGTTTTCCCCCTACCTGCAGCATTGGTTTTGGGACCTCTGCATTCACAGAAGCTATTCTTGTTCCTTTTCCACCTGCCATAATAACCACTATCATTTTTACTCCTCTCTGCACGCTTGGGCACTCATGTAACTGAAGTCACATACAATTCAGGGAGGTTGAAGGTCTTTTTCTTTCAACTTTTTTATTAATGCTGCTTATCCTTGATGTTTATAAACTGCCTGGTTTTTGTCATGTTTATTTATTTGCGCGGTTAATTTAAGTAATTTTGGGGTATTATCAATCCATTTTTCCTGAAAATCATCATACCGAACATCATCAGAAATTTCCCTTTTTGTACCCGTTGGCACATATGTTTCCGGTTCATAATAAATGACTTTTGCACCTTCTTCATCAAATTTAAAGGGAACATACAGAAGATCATTCAACGCATATCTGATTGATGCCTGCCTGTCCAATTCTGCATACAAAAGGATAAATCCACCCCCGCCTGCCCCCAGCAGTTTTCCTCCCAGAGCGCCGGCCGCTTTTGCCTTGTGATAAATCAGATCGGTAGCATCTGTGGAAATTTCTTCATTAAGCCCTCTTTTCAGTTTCCAGTTGTAATCAAGTAAACGGCCAAAATCATTTAAATCTTTGTTTTTATCGGTCAAAATTTTCTCTGCCTCTTCTACCAGCTGTTTCATTTCCAGTAGTTCCTTTTCCTTATTCTTTATCTGGGCGCGAGTCCGGACTGAAATTTCAAAGGAATAACGCGAAAAGCCTGTAAAAAACAGCATAAGATGAGAATTCAGTTTTCTTTTTCGAATCGGATAAATTACTTCCGGCTTTACTATATAGCCAAAATCACCAAATTCGATTTTGTTCATTCCACCATAGGCTGTAGCGATCTGATCCTGGATTCCTCCTACTTCTTTGCATTGCACTCTCTCTAAGTAAATTGCCTCGTCAGCTAATTGCTTTTTACTCATATATTGCCCTTTTATGGAATGAAAGGCATTAAGCATCCCTACCGCAAAAGCACTGCTGGTTCCCATTCCCGATCTGGCCGGTATATCAGACTCATAAGACAGGCGTATTTCATGCATGTCAAGCATTTTCAATGCTTCCCGTATCAAAGGATGTTTCACTTCACTGACATGATTCACACGCTCAATCTCCGAATAGCACAATTCTGATGCATAATCAAAAAAACGCGGAAGATGCCTCACATTAACATAACAATATTTATCAATTGCCGTGGATAATACGGCACCTCCATGCTCTTTATAGAATTCTGCGAAATCTGTGCCTCCGCCAAAAAAAGATATTCGAAAAGGTGTCCTCGTTATAATCATAATTAATTATTCCCCCCTTTATTTTATGGAAATAAACTCTCGAAAAACGCGGCGCTTCGCGCCCTTGATTAAAAAGGCATATTCTTCCCTTTCCCCGGCTCCGCTTCAAGACATGATTCCCTCGGGTTTCTTTATAACTAGTACTCCATGAAACAATTCCTGCCGGAAGCAAACGTGGACAAGCTCCTGCCGGCAGGACGAAATTCAAATGCCCTAAATCAGTTTCGCTGGCGGAATCCCTTCCTGCGTCTGTGAAAGGCCATGCATCTGCTCCATTCTGGATAATGTCTACTTGTCAATGTTCATCCGATGATGAATCCTGATCGGCAGCCTCAAGATTCCGAGAGCCTATTGTCTATTATAGCTAAGCAATAACATATTTTATGAAGCAAGGGTAACATACGCCCGTGTAAAAAACAATTATTGGTGTATAAACGGTTAATAATGTGCGCAATCGGTATCCCCTCCCCCGAATCCGGCATGTTATAATATTATCATTGCCCCTCTCCCCGTCATTGCTGAAGGAATCCCGCGTCCGGATACACTATCTGAATTCCGAGAAATTTACCGGGGACGATCTGTTATCATCGACAATATTTCAATCAGGAGGCTTTGATGAAAATTGCGGTTGTGGACGATTTGAAAGAGGATCGGAATTTACTTCTTGACCTGCTCCGGCAGTTTTTCGACAGGTATGATTTTAAGACTGAATATGACGAATTCTGCTGTGCCGGGGACTTTTTGAAGACATTGAAGCCGGATGCCTATGATCTGGTGTTTCTGGATATTTTTATGGAAGGCATGAACGGAATGGATGCCGCCCGGATACTGTACCGGACAGCCCCTGACTGTATGGTGATTTTTCTCACTACCAGCCCTGACTTTGCTATAAAAAACTATAAAGTACATGCCTATCAGCACCCGCTGATTCTATTAAACAAAAAAAGACCGCGTTCTCCATTATAGAACACAGTCATCAATCATTACCTATATTTACGCTGTACACATAAATCAACTTTATTTGTATAGCTTAATTTGTATAGCATGTTCTTACATTTCTACTTTTTCAACTCAAGACACTACTCGCACAGCTTGATCCCATACTCCATTTACCTGCACGGACTACGCCAATGCGCACAGAACAAAAAAGCTTACGCTCATATCCAACAGCTTCCTGAAGCCTGCCCTGCATATTTACAGGAAATGCGGGTTTCAGGAAATTGCACTGGATAAAAGCTATTTGCGGCTGGAGCAGGAGGATATTGTGTTTGGGTATCTTGTACCGGGTGACAGGTCTTAACGCTCCCGCCTACTCTCCAACCTGGATATTCTTGGGCTTCAGGGCCACTTCCTCTGAAAATGGTAAATTCGAGGAATCTCTTTCCGACGTAATTATCTGCATATCTTCAGTAATTGGCCATTGTATTCCCAATCGTTCATCGTTCCATAATATACCGCTTTCATCCTCAGGATGGTAAAAATCCGACAGCTTATAGGAAAACTCGGCGACGTCGGATAAAACCAAAAAGCCGGCATCCTTTTACGAATACCGGCCTTTGATTATATAAAGCTCTGTCATTATTCAACTGCCCAGCGCATTTACAGCGCCGGCCGTTGTCCGTCTATCTTCAGTCTTCCCAGAGAAGCTTAGCAGCCGCTTCCGCAGATGCAAAAGGCCCGGGGATGGATGCAACGCCCCTGTGTTCGCCCAGATAATCCGTATCGAACAGGATGGAGGTGCCGTCCGGATTTTCGAAGCGCTGTTCCGGCTCAAAAGCACAGCCCAGCAGATCGCTGTCGATAAGTCCTACTTTGAAAGCTTTCATCACGTCATACACATTTGTCTTAAGATAATACTTTCCGTCCTCTTCCACCAGCTCAACGGAAACCTGATTCTGATCATCCACCAGATTATCCTTCTCATTTTTCCAGGCTTTGGCTCCGTTGAAATAAGCGTTGCCGTTTACCCATACAGGAAGGTGTGAGAAATGGTACTTTGCCAGCGCACCCATATCAGCGGGCTTATCCATTTCAAACCAGCCAATCCATTCATCATAAGTAGGGTAATCGTCAAATACATGCGTTCCCACTTCCCGGTTATCGGAGGTTTTAAAGCCCATATCTTCTTTTTCCTCTGCCGCTGCAGCAGGCCAGTTCTGGATGAAGATATTGTTGTACATACGGTCGTCTCCGTGAAGGATCGACATAAAGCCGGCCACTTCGGTACGGTGACGGATGTGGTAAGGGGTATAACGGGGCTGGTTGATACCGTTTACGGTATTGTCCGTTCCGCCGCCTACCGCCGTAAATGCGCCCAGAATCAGATTATGTACACAAGCCACGCCTTCGGTTGCAATCCGCAGCGCCGCTTTAGAAAGCAGCACATTGTTGTCAATCAATGTGGGGCCGTGACCCACTTCAACGAAAATATCCTGGCTCATCATAGCGCCCTGCGCCATGGGAGTGCCTTCCGGCGCATGGTTGTCATGAAGCAGGTTCTGTGTGATCCGAGTGCCCTGCGCCTGCCAGTCACACCAGATTCCCATAGTGGAATGATGGATATGGTTGCGGCGGAACACAACATCGATGGCTGCATGGAATTTGATACCGGAAATCTCTGCGCCGCCCAGCTGCTGCATATTGTTGATATGATGAATATGGTTGTCCTCAATGAGGCTGAACACGCATCCCATACGTCCTACAATACCTGCCTGTTCGCAATGGTGGATATGACAGCGTCTTACGATATGGCTGCCCACCTTTTCCTTCAGCCAGCCATGATACTGTCCGCGGCAGACCGCATCCCTCTCCATCTGGGTCGGGCTTTTCACATGTTTGTTGGTAAAATAATGATCATTTTCCGGATCGTAATATTTTCCCAGTGAAATACCGCAGCATTTACTGTTGCTGATTTCACAGTCTTCAATGATCCATCCCTTTGACCAATGGGGGCCTACCATACCGTCCTGATAAGCGGCGGGCGGCGCCCAGGTGGTTGCAGCCTTGTTTACATTAAAGCCGCTGAAGGTGATATAATCCACTCCGGTTTTGGAGGGCATAAAGCAGTTGCGGCGCACATTGATATCCACATTTTCCTCGTTGGGGTTATGTCCCTGGAAATTGGCATAAATCACCGTGGTATTGCCTTCCTGCTCGGTATACCATTTATAAATGGAGAAATCATGATCCCAGGAAGGGGGATATACCTCACCCTTGATGCATTCCTCAAGAGTCTGGGTTTCATACAGCTGGCGGTCATTTAAGTATACGGCGCCGGTATGTCTTATGACAGGAGCGAAATACCAGTCCCCTCCCACAAAAGTGGTGTAAGGGTTATAGCTTCCGAATACACCGTTATCAATGCGGCAGACCCATACATTTCCCTGATAAGGTTCCCAGGAATCCACCGGTTCCGCACCGGTAATGACCGCCCCCAGAGGCTGCTCGCTGCGATAGGTAATTCTGGCATCCTCCGTTCCTCCATTCACCGGATCCACATATTCCCGGTAAATGCCCGGCGCAACTAAAACCTCATCCCCGGGCGCGGCAACCTTCGCTGCCTCGTTAATACGCCTGAAAGGCCTTTCCTTGCTGCCGTCGCCCTCTCTGGCCGCGGCTGCGTTCACATAATAAATCATACTTGATCTCCTTTCCTGTCGTGCGTTTTCTGTTTTTGTAACTGCCTGCTCCCTTCACAGCTGCACCAGTTACTTTTGCCTTTATAAAAACCGCCTGACTTTTCTTGCTAATCTTATAAAGCCATTATATAATCATTATATTAACCTGGAAATGTCGTATCCAGAAGGAATCAGTGTTTTTTTGTGTCCAAATCAGACTATCTTTGGAAGCCGGAAGGGGAATATAATGAAAAAAATCAAACCATTCAGAGATACAGGCGGAAAATTATCTCAGGAGGGCTTTCTGAAAAAACTGGGGATCCCAAAAACCTTTCTTACCTTTCATAACCTGGGCAGCTATACCTCGGAATTTGTGGAAATCGGAATGCCCTATATGATCATACATGAGTCAACCGACCATAAACGCGGCGAGCTGAATTCCCTGGAGTTTACGGAAAGCAATAAGAATTATTTTTTCTCCTCCACAAGCAGGCTGGATCTTGCCGGAACCCGTACTCTCCATTCCCACGATTTTTATGAACTGACCATCGTACTGGAGGGCGAGCTTCATCTGCAGATTGAAAATGAAACTGTAACCTACCATGCGGGTGAGTGCTGTCTGTGCAATAAAAATATACGCCACAAGGAGCTGCATGACAGTGAATTTGAAATCATTCTTTTCATGTTTCAGGAGGAATATATCAAATCCGTGTTGGAACAGGATCTGCTTTATGATGAGGAAGGAAGAAGCTGTACCAATCATACTTTTTTCCACCATCTTTTTGCGGAAAACCAGAAGCTTTCCTTTTACAGTGCAAAGGAGTATATCGACTTCAGAAGGAAAAAGAGCTTTGACCCCGATGATTTTTACAGGCTGATCAATGCCATTGTACTGGAACTGAGTGAAAGCCGTTCCGGCAGAAATTATATGGTGAGAGGATATTTCTGCCGATTCATCGCCATGCTGGGAGACGAGGAAAATTACCTGATTCAGACCCATCAGACCAGGATTTCCAAGGAAGAAAGGCTCTTCTACCAGGTATCCTGGCTGCTGCAGAACAGAAAGGGCAGGATTAGCCGCGGGGAACTGGAAAAGGAACTAAACTATAACAGCGACTATATCAACCGGGTAATAAAAAAGTATACCGGCCAGACCCTGTCGGATTACAGCCGCGCCTTTCTGCTGAAGGAGGCGGCGGAGCTTTTGAAAAACACGGACAAAAGAGTGGGCGAAATCTGCGAGGAGCTGGGTTATACGAACAGGAGCCATTTTAACAGGCTGTTCATTGAACGCTATGGCATGACGCCCGCGGAATACCGGGCGCTGGAGCCGGACGCCTTTTAATTGGAAGAAACGGGGCTTCTGTCAGAAGCCCCGGCAAATCTCTTCATTATCTATCCTTTCACCGCCCCCGCCATCATTCCTTTGACCAGCTTATCCTGGAAAATAATAAAAAGGATAATCATGGGCAGCACGGACAATACCAGCACGGAAAGAATGATCGGGATATCCAGGGAATGCTCTCCTTTAAACTGTCCAAGAGCCAGGGGAAGCGTTTTGTTGGAAGCTGTCTGCAGCAGCGTATTGGCAAATGCAAACTCATTCCACATGGATACTCCGTTGTAAATAGCCAGCGTGGACAGCCCGGATTTGGAAAGGGGCAGTATAATCGAGAAAAAGTTCCTGAATTTATTGCAGCCGTCTATTTCTGCCGATTCTTCTATTTCCTTCGGAATCGTTGTCATGAATGCCGTAAGGATAAATACTGACATGGGGAGCGCAAAGGTGACATATGGCCCAATCAGCGACTGCAGGCTGTCATACAGCCCCATATTCGTCGTCATTTTAAAAATAGGGATCAATGTCACATGCATGGGAACCGACATCATGGCTACAATCCCGGCATAGGTAATGCCCCGGAACCTGAACTTCATCCGGGAAAGCGGATATGCCGCAAAGGCTGAAATAATCAGCATTAATATCAGGGAAACGGCAACAACTATCACGCTCCGGAAAAAATAACCGAAAAAGCCATGCGTCATAACCTCCACATAATTCTGGAAATACCATGGATCAGGAAGATGGAACACCCCTTGGGCAAGCATATCGAACTGTTTTCGGAAGGAGTTCATTATCATGAATATGAACGGAACCAGCGTGACAACCAGCCAGACACAGGCGAAAACTATGGCAATTCCCCAGGCAATCCGGGATTTCAGCTTTTCTCTTCTGTAATCAACCTCTTTTTGCTTAACCATTTCAATAGTCCTCCTTTACCACAAAGATCTTCTGGAACAGCAGCGCAATCGCAGTAATCAGGAGAAACATCCCTGCCGCGACACAGGAGCCGTAGCCCATGTTGAACTGCTGGAAGGACAGCTTATACATATAGGTTGCCATCAGCTCGGTTCCTCCGGCCGGCCCGCCGCCGGTCATATTCCAAATCATGTCAAAATATTTCAGGGAGCCTATCAGGGACATCGTACATGCGGTTTTAAATATCGGTCCCAGCAAAGGAATCGCAATCGTCCGCAGATATTGTCCTCTCGTCGCGCCGTCGATTACCGCCGCTTCATAAATCGATGTATCAATATTCCCGTAGCCGGCAATAAAATAAACCATATAAAAGGGCGTAAACTGCCATGCCATAACACCGATTACAGAAAACAGCGCATGTGGATTTCTTCCCAACAGATCCACGGTCACCTTGCTTCCCTTAAACAGTGTTCCCAGGGAGGAAAAAATACCTCCGTTGGTGGCCAGGGCATAGGTGAACAAAAAGGCAATTGCCACGGAGCTCATCAGATACGGCAGAAACCATATGGTTTTAAAAATATTAAATTTTTTGCCGCCCGCATCCAGAAAGGTGGCAAGCAGCATTCCCAACGGAATCTGAAGCAGGATGGAAAAAACCATGACAACCACATTATGGCCGAAGGCCGACCAGAAGGATCTGTCCGCCAGCAGCGTTTTCCAGTTCTGCAGCCCAACATAAATCCTGTCCGCAGATATCCCGTTCCAGCTGTATGCGCTGATTGCGAAGGTATCAATCACCGGATAAATCATATAAACAACAATTAAAATCAATGCAGGAAGGAGAAATACCACAGCCGCTATTGCAGTGCTTTTTTCCCTCGTTTTGGCCAGACTGCCTGCCTTCTTACTTTGATCCACATTATCTCCTTTCCGGCTTTCCCAAGCCTATTCAGCCAGTGATGCTTTCATTGCAGCATCCTGCTCCTGTCCGATTTCCTCCGGTGTTTTCTGAAGGCCGAACAGCTCCGTCATACAGTTCTTATGAACCTCGGTAACCGATGCGGGCAAATACTGGTCATACCACAGCTGCACATTGGATGCGTTGAAAAATATATCCGCAACCACCTTCATATTTGCATCATCTATGGTGTTTTCAAAGCCTTTAATGGAAGGAATCGTCCCATTGTCAAGCTGTCTCTGGTTATAGGCATCATCGTTGAAATACTGTGTTGCCAGCACATAGCAGGCATCCAGCTTGGTCTGGTCAACAGAACCGTCCGCATTCCAGCAGTTAAAAGAAAAGCCGTTTCCGATTGCCGTGCCGATTTCCACATCCTGTGGAACGCCCTTTGCCGCTGCTTCAGAATCCTCCGGGAAACGGAAAACACCGATATTCTCGTCGTACCATTCCTGATTATCCGCCCTGATGCCGGATACCTGCCAGGAACCGTGCAGCATCATCGCACAGGTATTGTCATACAGTAACGCCTTATCCTGTCCATCGTCCGTGGAAAGTGAGTTTACGCCATCCGGGAAATATCCCTTCTTTACCCAATCCTGAATTTTGTTCCCGGCCCATATAAATGCATCTGAAGTAAAGGAGCCTTCCTGCGTATATGCCGCATCGAATTCCTCATTTCCTGAATGACGCGCTACCAGATACATATAGTACATGGAACCTGTCCATTTGGAACCATTAGCCAATGCAAATGGCACATAGCCCGCTTCGATTAATTTGTCGCATACTGCCTCCAGATCATCAATGGTTTCAGGGACCTCAACTCCAACCTCCGCGAAAATAGTTTTATTATAGAAGATATCGCATCCCGACAGGCCGCCGAAGGGAATGGCCAGGACCTTGCCGTCATAGGTAGACTGTGCCACTGCTGCATCAATAAAATCTGGGTGATCATAGGTATTGAACATCTCCGTCATATCGTTTACAAAGCCGGATTTATAATACTCGGCCATAGGACCGCCGCCCCAATGGATATACATATCGGGCGCCTGCTTGGAGCTCATTGCAACCACCAACTGCTGCTTGTAATTATCATTCTGCTGATGCACCTGATTTATGGTGATATTGGGGTAATCCGCCATAAACCTCTGCACCGCCTCTTCCATCGTCGTCTTTCCGGGATCCTCCGTGGAAATATCCCATAAGGTAATCGTCAGCGGCTCCGAAGTCAGTTCCGGTACATTCTTGCCGTCCGTCTGTTTTCCTGAGGCTCCTGTCTGCGCTGCGCTGCTCTCCGCCGGCTGCTCTGAAACCGCCGCCCCGGTATCCGCCGCAGCTGCCGGCGTCTCCTGTTTCGCAGAAGAACCGCATCCTGCCAACATGGTTCCCGTTAATGCCGCCGCAAGAATGATGGATAAAACCTTTCTCTTCATACTTTAGTGCCCTCCTTATGAAAGTAATAAAATGATCCCGTATCGGTTCCAAAGCAGAACCTGAACGCACGGAATACAAAACGCACAAATAATTTTATTTTCAGCGTTTTTAATAAAGCAATTATACCCCCCCCCCGTAAAAATTCAAGCATTTTTACTAATTTTAACTATTTTTCTGTTATTTTCACTTTTTCTTTTAGCTATATGTACAAAACAGTCATAAAAGGATCGGGAAGATAACTTCCGAAAACCGGAAAAGAATTAATTCACTTGAATTATTGATTATATCGAACAAACCATGTCGTGTTTTACATTCGCTATATATCGAATAAATATTAATTTTATATTGTTTTTCTGCTATAAGTGGAATATGATGATGTTAACAAGATTTGAGAGAGGTGCTCATGATGATTAAGCGTGAACAATACATGCGCCGACTCCGCCCCTTTATCGGAAATGATCCGATTAAAGTTCTTACTGGTATCCGTGGAAGCGGTAAATCAGTTATGCTGGATTTGATTAAGGAAGAACTGATTTCATCCGGCATAAGCGATGCGCAGTTCATTACATTTAATTTTGAAGCAATGAAAAACTCCCATCTTTGCACGGCGGAAGCATTATATCGGGAAATTATTCAGCAGACAGCTGAAATTAATGGAAAGGTTTATCTTTTCTTTGATGAAATCCAGGAGGTAGTGAACTGGGAAAGATGCATCAATTCCTTCCGTGTGGAATTGGATTGTGATATTTACATCACCGGTTCTAATGCTAAACTTCTTTCCGGGGAACTGGCTACCTATCTTGCCGGCAGATATATTGAATTCATCATCTATCCTTTTTCTTTCGGGGAATTCCGGGAGCTTTACACCTCCGTATTTCCTGCTGCCAATCCGGCGCAAGCCTTCCGCGAATATCTTACTGCTGGCGGCATGCCCTACCTTGCCAATCTTCGCTATGCCCTGGAGCCATGCCGCCAATATCTGGAAGCGCTCTACGATTCTGTTGTTTTAAAGGATATCGTGAAGCGTAATAATGTACGTGATGTGGATCTGCTGGAACGGATTATCGCTTACATCACGGCAAATGTGGGGACTCCTTTTTCTGCAACCTCCATCACAAAGTTTTTTAAAAGTGAAGGCCGTACCGTATCCTCTGAAACCGTGCTCAACTATATCAGGTACTGTTTGGACGCTTACCTGTTCTATCGGGTAAAACGACAGGATTTACAGGGCAAACAGATACTTACGACAAACGAAAAATACTATATTGCAGATCATGGTATCCGTGAAGCCGTGTTCGGAGGCAATATGCGGGATATCAACCTGATTCTTGAAAATATTGTTTTCATGGAACTGCTGCGTCGGGAATATACCGTCACCGTAGGTAAATCTGCGGAAAGGGAAGTTGATTTTATCTGTGAAAAACAGAATCAGAAGCTGTATATTCAGGTAACTTATCTTCTGGCCTCAGAAGATACCATTCACCGGGAATTTGGTGTCTACGATACTATCCGCGACAATTTCCCCAAATATGTGGTTTCCATGGATGAAATCGATATGAGCCGCAATGGCATCAAGCATCGAAATATCCGCGAATTCCTATTATCTGAAAAATGGGAATAATTAATTACACGGCAAAGCCTGGAAAATAGGGTGCTGGAAATCCGTGCCAACACCGGATACACTTCCGTTTCCGAACTGCCGGAAGCATATCTGATGGCGGTGATTACAGTTCAAGGCTGCCGTTATGAACTGCAATCAGAAATTGATTTTTATGCCACTGCCCGGACGGCATGGAGAGATCTTATCTCCTGGAAGCGCCGGGAAGGCGGTGGTGCGATTACACTGTGGCATGCAGAATTGATATATTTTCTTCAAGGAAAGGGGATTGTTCTGTCACAAAAAAATCCAAAAAAATCTGTTCAGCTGTCCAGCAAATGCGGATACTTTAAAAAGTTCGATTATCTCAGTCTCTTCTTATATTTATAGGAAAGCTTATATTTGATTATCAGATAAATAAAAAATGACCAAGGGTATCCACTAAAATACTCCGGTCATTTTTTATTTAACTTAAATCAATTTTTGTATCAAAATTAAACTTTTATTACTTTAAACCATAGTACTGATATAAAGCCTCAATATATTCCTGCAATCCCATCCTATTCAACTCATCAAGATAATTCTGCCAGGCACCATCATCATTAATATCCAGTCTCCCCATAATAAACTGTGTATCTGTTGTGCGAATATATTCTTCAATCTGCGCTTTATAATCAGATACTTTCTGAATTAACTCATCATCTTTAAGCCAAACATAATCAGGAGTATGGTGATTTACATAATAGGGTTCATATACTTTTGCCGCGCTTAATAATTCGTATGTGTTATCCTTTTCAATTTCTGCTTCATTCATATATGAGCCATAGCGCAGTTCCTGACTGTCTACACGTGGAGAAATCCCCGGATTCCATAAATAATCAAGAATACTATCTACTGTCAGCTGGAAAGACGGACTTTTTCCAAGGAAGTTCTCCCCATCTACGTATTCAAAAGTTTCTCCTTCTATTCCCCACATATCAAGGATACCGCCTTCATCGCTGCACATAAAATCTAAAATTTCATATGCAAGCTCCGGGTATTTACAAGTAGAACTAATCATACAGCAGGGATTTACTTGTCCACCAATTCTCGCTGCTGATTGCTGATGTTCTCCTTTTAACGGTTCAACTGCCAGATAATCAAAAGGACCAACAACGCCTCGATCAATCTCACTGCCGATATACCAGTCAGGAGTCATTCCAATAACAGGCTCCTCCTTATTCAGATATCCTTTATAAGTGGATTGATCCTGAATATAAGTTTCTTCTGCAATCAACCCCTCTGCATAAAGGTCAGCAATATATTTAAGTCCTTCCCTCCATCCATCGGTTACCGCTGAAAAATATACCTCATTATCATCTGTAATATAATAAAAATTATCTGTATAGAGTTCGAAGGGATTCATCAGGAAGCAGATAGGATCCGTTTTTCTTCCGGCATTATATCCCATTAAAGGAATCTCATCAGTAGGATCTCCATTTCCATTCGCATCTTGATCGCGAAGTGCAATTAGGTACTGTTTAAATTCCTCTGGTGTAGCCGGAGGCGCATCCCATCCCAGATTCTTCAGCATTTCCACATTATACCACATTTTATATTCAGAATCCTTATGTACTCCTATATCAGAATAAACAAAAGTATAAATATTCCCGTCATTCGCCAACAATACTTTGTCCCAATCTTTGTTAGCCTCAAAAGCCTGCTTATAAGCTGAGTCTTCTGTCATATACTCATTTAATGGTATAACAGCCCCTGCTTCTGCAGCCATCGTAATCTGATTCGGAGAAAACTGTCCCGTAAAGATATCCGGATATTCTTCACCTGCAATCAGCAAATTAAATGCGGTATCCCTGTCAGTTGCATGAGTATAGACATCAAAGTCCAGATTAACATTGAACTTTTCTTCCAGATACTGTGTCATTGCACATGTTTCATAATCAATCTCATTCTCCTGGGGTATCCACAATTTCAATGTTACTTTGTCACCATTTCCAGCAGCTGTATTATCCTCTGCCGACACACTCTGGTCATTTGCTCCCTCCTGTGAGGTTTCTGAACCACCTGTGGCCTTTCCACATCCTGCAAGCATTATTACCGCAGATGTCAATAATGCTACACCCATTAAAAATTTTCTTTTCACAACATACCCTCCTTAAAGTTAAATAAAATTTATAATCTTTGCATCCATACATAAATGCAATAACTATCCTTTAACAGAACCAACCATCATCCCTTTTACAAAATATTTCTGCACAAAGGGATACAAAAGCATAACAGGGACAGTGCTTACAAC
>OMGQ01001309.1_pt1 | contig 14928 bp, 16 predicted proteins | sample 1646071 | NCBI WGS metagenome assembly OMGQ01 (sample SAMN05578585, study PRJEB25193) | human gut metagenome | biome: Human Microbiome; feature: human-associated habitat; material: feces | host: Homo sapiens | place: USA:Birmingham
GGATCCCCACCTGGGGGGCCGCCAGCCCCACCCCGTTGGCCTGGGCCAGCGTCTCCTTCAAGTCGTCCAGCAGGTCCCACAGCTTCTGATCAAACTGGGTCACAGGATGGCACACCTTGCTCAGGGCAGGCTCCCCATCCTTCAAGATCTCACGAATCGACATAGTATATCCTCCTTCATCCTGGTCCTCTTTTGTTCTTGCACTTCCCAATCAATAGGGGTTCAGATCCGCATACAGGGACACGCCCCGGTTCTCCCGGTCCTGGTGGGCCGACCGGAGCAGGGCGGCCAGCAGCTGCCGCAGAGCCCGGCTGTTTTGGGCCGTCAGGGTCAGCCGGTAGCGGTAGCGGTCGTTGATCTTGGCCACCGCTGCCGGGGCGGGCCCCAGCAGCTGCCACTCCTGGTCCAGCTGTCCCAGCGCCCCCTCCAGCGCCTGGCGGAAGCGGACGCTGGCCCGCAGCACCGCCCCCTCATTTAGGCCGGAGGCCGTGATGAGAAACACATCCCGGAAGGGCGGCTCCCGGCGCAGCCGCCGCAGCTGGATCTCTGTGCGGTAAAAGCTGTCGTAGTCCTGCCGGGCGGAGAAGCGGAGCACATCGTGCTCCGGCGTAAAGGTCTGGATCAGGGCCCGGCCGGTCTTTTCTCCCCGGCCCGCCCGGCCCACCACCTGGGTCAGCAGGGAAAAGGTGCGCTCCCCCGCCCGGAAGTCATCCACAAACAGGGATTGGTCGGCCAGCACCACCCCAACCAGGGTCACATTTTCAAAATCCAGTCCTTTTGCCACCATCTGGGTCCCCACCAGGAAGGGTGCCTTCCCCCGGCGGAATTCCTCCAGAATGGCCTCGTGAGAACGGGCGGCAGTGACGGTGTCCGTATCCATCCGCAGCACCGGCGTCCCGGGAAAGAGCTCCTCCAGCTCCTCCTGGACCTTCTGGGTACCCACCCCGATAAAATTCAGCTTCCCACCACAGTCCGGACAGGCAGGCGGCAGCGGCTGGGAATAGCCGCAGTAGTGGCACATCAGCCGGCCGTTGGCCGAGTGGTAGGTCAGCTTGACCGAGCAGCGGGGACACTCCGGCACTGCGCCGCACTCTCCACAGGATACCATGCGGCTGGCTCCCCGGCGGTTGAGGAAGAGAATGGCCTGCTCCCCCCGGACCAGGGTGTCCTCCAGAGCCTGCTGAAGGGGACGGCTGATAGCCCGTCCGTTTCCTGCCCGAAGTTCCTCCTTCATGTCCACCACCTGAACCTGGGGCAGGGCCCTGCGGTTGAAGCGCTCCTTCAGGATGAACAGCCCGCACCGCCCGGTCTGTGCGCTGTACATAGTCTCCACTGATGGGGTGGCCGACCCCATCACCAGCAGAGCGCCGCTCTGGACGCAGCGGTACTTGGCCACGTCCCGGGCGTGATAGCGGGGATTGTTCTCTGACTTATAGCTGGCCTCCTGCTCCTCGTCCAGGATCACCAGCCCCAGCTGCTCCAGTGGGGCAAATACTGCCGACCGGGTCCCGATGACTACCCGGGCCTCCCCCCTGCGGATGCGCTTCCATTCGTCGTAGCGCTCCCCCGCCCGGAGGGAGCTGTGGAGCACCCCGATCTGCCCCCCGAAGTGGGCGGCAAAGATCCGCAGCAGCTGGGGGGTAAGGGCGATCTCCGGCACCAGAACCAGAGCAGTCCGTCCCCGGGCCAGGGTCTCCTGGATCAGGCGGAGGTACACCTGTGTCTTTCCGCTGCCGGTGACGCCGTACAGCAGAGCGGCCCCCGCCCCGGCACGGCTCATGGCGTCCAGCTCCTGGAAGGCCCGTTCCTGCTCCTCGTTGAGGCGGATGGGCCCCGCCGGCTCCACATCGTCCAGGGGGACCCGGCGGAACACCTCCTGACGCTCCAGGGTAAGCACCCCGCTTTTCTCCAGGGAGCGCAGGGTCTGCATCGAGGCTCCGGTGAAGTAGCACAGCTCCTTGACAGAGGCGGAGCCCAGCTGGCACAGCAGCTCGGTGACAGAAAAACGAAGCGGCGCCGTCCTGCGCCGGGGAGCGGCCAAAGCCATGGCCTCCTCCGCCGGCACCGCCAATTTTTCTACCTTATCGTCCACACCCTGCTGGGCACTGGTCACCCGCTCCGCCGCCCCCCGGTCCAGCAGGCGCCGGATAGCTGGCTCCGGGTCCTTTGGTCCAAAGGCGGCGCGGATCTGTTCCATATCCCCCCGGCCGCCCAGGGCCAGCAGCAACTCGGCCAGCTGCCGGGCGGGGGCGGAGCCCTCCGCCGCCTCATAGACCGCCGTGCGGTCCAACCCCTTTTTCAGAACGATCCAGTCCCGGAGGGAAAAATACAGCCCTGCGGGGAGCATGGCCTTCACCGCGTCATAGACAGTGCAGAAATACCATTCCCGCATCCAGAGGGCCAGCTGGATGGCCGCCCCGTCTAGAACAGGCTCCGGATCCAGGGCAGCGGTGATGGGCTTGAGCCCCGCCGCCCCATCCGGCCCCTCCCGCAGGGCCAGCACCAGGCCGTCCGACCCCCGGTTGCCAGATCCAAAGGGGACCAGCACCCGCATCCCGGGCCGGAGCCTGGGCTCCAGCTCCCCGGGGACCAGATAGTCGTATGGCTTGTCAATGGCATAAACCGCCCGGGCCACCGCTACCTTGGCCACCATGCTTCCGTTCCCCCTCTCCGCGGCTCAGGATCTCACGCCTGGATCTGCTCGAGCTGCTGGATCTGCTCATCCAGCTTGCCCTCCGCCACCTCGCGGATAGCGATGCTCACCGGCTTGTCGTCCAGGGGCTCCCCGGCCATCTCCGCCTCAGCGGAGATCTCCCGGGCCCGGTGGGCCACCATATTCACCATCTGATAGCGGCTGGGGATCTTCTTCAGCAGATCTCTCATGGCAGGATATAACATCATAACGGCAAAACTCCTTTTCTTATCAGTTCAGTTTCTTCCGGACTCAGGCAAACTGGGCCAGCATCCGGCTGCGGCTGCTCACCCGGCACTCCGCCGCGGTCAAAATAGCCTCGATCTCATGGACCGCGTTGGCCACCTTATCATTGATGACCAGATAGTCATACTTGGGGATCTCCCGGAACTCCTGGCGGGCCTTGGCCAGCCGGCCGGCGATCACATCCTCGCTGTCGGTGTTCCGCCGGTGGAGCCGGCGGGAGAGCTCCTCAAAGGAGGGCGGGATGATGAAGATGAACAGGGCGTCCGGACACCGGGCGCGCACCTTGGCCGCCCCCTGGACCTCAATGTCCAGCAGCACGTCGATCCCCGCATCCAGCTTCTCCTGGATCAGCTTCATAGAGGTGCCGTAGTAGTTGTCCACATACTCGGCATACTCCAGCAGCTCATCGTCGGCGATCATCCGCTCGAACTCCTCCCGGGAAACAAAGTTGTAGTTCACCCCGTCCTGCTCCCCCACCCGGGGCTGCCGGGTGGTGTAGGAGACGGAGAAGTAAATGTTGCTACGCTGGGCAAACAGCTCGGCGATCACCGTGCTCTTTCCAACCCCAGACGGGCCGGAGAGCACGATGAGCTGTCCCCTCTCTTTTTTCTGGTTCATTCCAGTTCCTCCTCTCCGTCGCCGCCCTCCCGCTCGCCGGCCAGACGGTTGGCCACCGTCTCCGTCTGAAGGGCGGAGAGCACCAGGTGGTCGTTATCCATGATGAGTACCGCCCGGGTCCGCCGGCCGTAGGTGGCATCAATGAGCACACCCCGGTCCCGGGCCTCCTGGACCATGCGCTTGATGGGTGCGGAGTCCGGGCTGACGATGGCGATGAGCCGCCCCGCCGAAACCATATTTCCAAACCCAATGTTGATCAGCTTCACGCGGGCGCCCCCTTACTCCATATTCTGGATCTGTTCCCGGATCTTCTCGATCTCGGCCTTAATGTCCACCACATGGCGGGCAATGTCGATGTCGCTGCACTTGGAGCCGATGGTATTGGCCTCCCGGTTGAACTCCTGGATCAGGAAGTCCAGCTTCCGCCCCACAGCGCCGCCCTTGTCCAGCATGGTCCGCAGCTGTCCGATGTGGCTGCGGAGCCGGACGGTCTCCTCGTCCACCGCCACCTTGTCGGCAAAGATGGCCGCCTCTGTCAGGATCCGGGCGGGATCCAGCTGGGTGTTGGCCAGCACCTCGTTCATCCGCGCCTCCAGCTTGGCCCGGTACTCAGATACGGTCTGGGGAGAACGCTCCTCCACCCGGCCCACCAGTTCCTCGATGGTACGGGCCCGGGAGAGGATGTCCTCCTCCAGGCGCTGCCCCTCCCGGCTGCGCATCTGGTCAAAGTCAGCCAGGGCCAGGTCCAGCACCCGGCATATATCCTGAGCCTTCTCCTCCACATCCTCCTCTGCCTTCTCCGCCATCAGGACCTCTGGGAAGCGGGAGAGCATCTCCGGTGTGATGCGGTAGGCAGTTGGCCCGCACAGCTGTGCCAGCTCCCCCAGGGCATTGGCATACTGCTGGGCCAGGGGCCGGTTCACGGACACCCGCACCTCCTCCGCCCCAGTACTGTCCAGGGTGACGAACACATCCACCTTTCCCCGGGAAATGGTGTTCTGCACCCGGCTTTTGATGGACTCCTCCGCAAAGAGGTACAGCCGGGGGATGCGGACGTTGCAGTCCAGATAACGGTTATTCACCGAGCGCAGCTCCACGGTGATGGTGCACCCGTTCACCGTCTCCTCCGCCCGGCCGTAGCCGGTCATGCTCTTGACCATAGTGGGTCACTTCCTTTTTTCCAGCGTTGTATTTCACAGGCCGCCTGTTTTTTGAAAGGTATTTTCACTTGACAGCCCCTGTATTTCCTTGCTTACCGCAGCTTCAGCCGGGCTGTCATCATTCCGATCAGCCGGGAGAGGCCCCAGTCATAGATGAGGAACACCAGGTTCCCCGCTCCGTAGAGCAGCCACACCTTCCCGGCCAGCCACTCCGGCAGGGCCGGCAGGAAGAGCCCCCGGAACACCACCCACAGCAGGGTGAGGGCCGCATTGAAGCAGGCCAGCTTCCCCACCCACTCCAGTGGGCGGCTGGCACACTGCTCCAAGCGGCTCTTGACCACCGGGTACAGCCCCATAAAGCACAGATACATCAGGGCCACGCCCTTATCCGGCAGGATCAGCAGCCCCAGCACAGAGGCCGCCGCCCAGCAGAGGAACCCCGCACCCCGTCCGGTCAGCAGGACCGCACCAATGGGGAACAGCCCCGCTGCCGCCGTCACCCCCAGCCGTCCGGTGGGGGAGATGCAGGCCAGCCACAGCACCGCCAGGCTCCCGGCCGCCAGAACGCCCCCAAGGGCCGTCCGGCCGGCCTTTGAGGAAAAGCGCCCGGCCATGTCAGTTACAGCCTCCGCACAGACAATTCATGCACAACATGGTGGTACAGCAGTCCATACCGTCCACCACTGCCCCGCCTCCGTAGGGGCGGTAGGCCTGCCCCCCCTGCTGCATCATCGCCAGAGCCTGGCGGTACTCCAGGTTGCCCGGCTCCAGCTGCACCGCCAGGTTATAATTTTGCATGGCCTCGTCCAGCCAGCCCCGGCGATAGGCCACGCTGCCCATCAGGAAGTACCACTCGCCGCTCTTCTGGGGCACCTCCTGGAGCAGCCGCTCCGCTGCGTTCAGATCCCCCATGTTGATGAGGTTCCGCACCCGGGCGAAGGTGGGGTTCCCCCCGCCGTACTGCCGCTGCTGTTGCTGCTGATAGCCGCCCTGGTAGTAGCCGGAGGACTGCTGCTGATAGCCGCCGCCCCCGCTGCGCTGCTTCTGGATGGCCTCGTATGCCTCGTTGACTTCCTTCATCTTCTCCTCAGCCAGGTCGGCCAGGGGGTTGTTCACATAGTTGTCGGGATGGTACTTGCGGGCCAGCTCCCGATACGCCTTTTTGATCTCCTGATCGCTGGCATTCTGGCTGACGCCCAACACGCTGTACGGATCTCTCATGTGCTGCTTCTCCATATCTTTTGTTTTTGGATCTGTTTCCAACTCCCGTCGAATACGGCGCGCTGTACCAGCGGGAGCCCCAGGTACAGGATATTTTCGATCAGCGGCCAGCGGCAGCCGAAATCGGCCAGCTGGGCCGCGGAGTACATCAGGTTCCGGGAGTGGTCCAGGGTGCGCGCCATGGCCTCCCGGTCCCCCTCAGGTCCGAACCGTGCGGCCACGGGGTTGTACCGCCCCGCTGCCCGGTCCTCCTCCAGGTCATCCTGGGCATCCAGCAGATAGATCCACCGGCCCAGGTGATAGAGCAGCTGCTCCATGGCCCGGTCCCGGCTCTCCTCCCCGCTGGAGGGAGCGGCCGCCCGGAGCAGCTCCGCGAAGGTGTCCGCCGCCCGGTCCAGGGAGGGACACCCCTCCGCCTCCAGTTCATCCAGCAGCCTGAGCTGTTCCTCCACCTTCCGGTCAAAGTCCGGCCAGCGGGATGCCGCGCGGCGGTAGGAGGGCCGGAGCAGCCGGGCCAGCAGCCGGGCCGTCCAGCCCTTCCAGCCCCGGTCGTCCCGGGCCCGGTCCCGCAGCTGCCACCAGGTGAGCACCACGCTCTCGTCCGCCGACGTATCCAGGGCGGGCGTGGGCTGGTACATGGTCTTTTTCCGCAGTGGGTTGGCGTGGCACCGGCCCCGGCAGGGAGAAAACGCCTCCTCCGGCGGGGCCAGCAGCAGGGCCAGAAAGGTAAAGTCGTAATTCAGGAACATGGGGGCCAGCCAGCCGTACCGCCGCCGCATAGCGGCGCACAGCCCGCAGTAGACCGCCTGGTACAGGTCAAAGTCCCTGCATTTCAGTTCGTCCCGCAGGGGGCGCACATACCCGAACATAGTCCTCCGGTCAGAGTGTCACCCGTCTGGCGACCACAAACTCCGGGTCCGCCCGCCGGGTGATCCACCGGTTGAGCAGCACCGCCGGGAGAAACCCCACCAGAAGGCCCACAGCGGCCGTTCCCACCGAGGCCCCCTCCCCCAGGCCCAGGGCCTGACCCACCAGATAGCCCAGGGCCAGGAACACACAGGGCAGGGCGAACACTACCAGGGACAGGCCGATGGAGTGTCCGGTGGCAGACTCCACCTCCACCCGCTCCCCGGGCTGGACCCCAATGGGGTCGCTGGCCGTGGCCAGCAGCTCCCCCTGAGGCTGCTGGACGCAGCCGGCACAGTTGCCGCCGCAGCTCTCCTTCAGTCCGCACTCCGTCTGCCGCAGCAGGGAGATCTGGACCACATCCTCTTTCAAACGCTTTTTCACCAGTGCATATTGGTTCAAGGGTCTCGCCTCCGAAGGTTTTTCTTTCCGTCAGTTCCCACCGGTCAGCGCTTCCTGACGTTCACATTGATGGTATAGGTGCCCACCGGTCCCACCTCGTCGCTGGCGTTGAGATATACCGTCGCTGCCACCGGATAGGTCCCGGTAGCCGTCACGTCCGACAGGTCGGCCACGATGCGGATCTGGCTGGCGTCCAGGGACTCCAATACACTCTCGCTGCCCCGGATGACCACCACACGCTCCTGGGTCACCACGTCTACCTGATAGTTGTCCGGCTGGTTCACCGTCTCGATGTTGGTCACTGTAACGGTCTTGGTGGACAGGCCCTCTACCACCACCGTCACCTGGGCCTCGGTCACGCCGTCGGCATTCTCCAGAGTCGGGGACAGAACGATTGGCTTGGAGATGGTGGCGGTATCCACCACCTGGGACAGGTCGATGCTGCCCAGAGAGATCTCCGTCAGGCCCTCCAGCTCCTCCTCGGAGCCCACCACCGTGATGGTACTGGGCGAGATGTCACACTTGGCCTGCTCTCCTGTGGCGCCGCCGCCAGGCAGCAGGTTGACCGTCAGCTTCACCCGCTTGACCACGCCCACTGTCATGGTCACATAGGCGGAGTCCTCACTGAGCTTCACGCTGCTGTCTGTGAGGACCTCTCCGTCCTCGTCCAACAGCTTCAAAGGCAGCTTCCCGGCAAAGGACTGATCCAGATCGTCAGCCTCCAGAATGGCTGCCACCCGCTTTACACGGCTCACCTGCTCCGCAGAGCCCCGGAGCTCCACAGTCTCCGGATCAGCCACCGGTGTGCCCGCCTGATAGCCGTCGGCCACGCTGCCCTCCAGACGGACCTCCACGTTCATGGTCTCCGTCACCAGGGTGTCCACTGTCACGGTCACTGGATTGGACTGCTCCGGGAAGAAGGCCCCGGTGGTATCCACATTGTTGGGCAGGATCAGGCGGCAGTTCACCTCATGCGCCCCCGTCTCTGTGATAGAGGACACGTCCACTGACGCGGTGATGTTGCTCCGGGTCAGATTGTTCAGCACGCTCACCGGGCCGGTGACCTCCACGGTCAGGCTATTCTGGGACAGGCCTGAAACCGTCAGCCCCCGCTCCTCCAGCACCCGCTCGTTGGCGATCTGGATCGGCACATTGTAGATAGGCCGGCTCATGGTGGGGTCCTCCGTGTCCCGGATATACAGCCAGAACACCACCGCCAGCAGCACGGAAATGAGGATATAGACCCAGCGGTTCTCCCGCAGACGCTCCATCATCGGTCCTCACCCTCCTTCCTCCGGGGCAGCAGCCCGGACAGCAGGCCGGACAGGGGGCTTCCCCGGTCCACATCCTCCTGCTCCGACAGCAGCTCGTTGCGCAGCAGGCGCTCCAGAGTCTCCGGGGCCAGGTGCCGCTTGAGCATCCCGCCGGTGGCGGCGGAGATGGACCCCGTCTCCTCTGAGACGATGACCACCACCGCATCGGAGTGCTCGCTCATCCCAATACCCGCCCGGTGGCGCATCCCCAGATCCCGGCTCAGGTTTACATTGCTTGACAGGGGCAGCATACAGCCCGCCCCCACGATCCGGCCCTCCCGCACGATCACCGCGCCGTCATGGAGGGGGGCTTTGTTCCAAAACAGGTTTTTCAGCAGTTCGCCGGTCACCGAGCAGTCCAGCGGCGTCCCCGTCTTGATCACATCGTCCAGCAGGTCCCCCCGCTCGAACACCATCAGGGCGCCCACCTTGTCCCGGGACAGGTCGGTATAGGCCTCCACCGTCTGGCGGATAGCGCTCTCCAGATCGTGGGGCGAGGCGGGCCGCTGGCTGCTGAACACACTGGTCAGCTTCCCGCTGCCCATCCGCTCCAGGGCCCGGCGGATCTCCGGCTGGAACAGGATGACCAGCACCAGGATGCCCCATTCCACCACCCGGTTCAGCAGCCAGCTGGTGGCGGTCAGCTGAATAGCGGAGGCCAGTCCCATGGTCAGGATCAGCACCATGATCCCCTTCAGCACCCGTCCGGAGCTGGTCTTTCGCATGAACCAAAAGATGTGATAGATCAAAAACGCCAGAATGGCGATGTCGATGAGATCTGAGACCCGGATGGTGGCCATAAACGGGATCTCTTCCTGGAAAAAATTCAAAACCGTCTCCAACACCTGGATCCCTTCCTTCCTGTCTCACTTGACCGGAGGCTCCACCGCCCACAGCCCACCTTATTTTAAATATTATACGATATTCCGCCCCTGATGGCAACATGATTTCCCGGACGAACTGTGAAAATTTCATAAACATTCCGTCTGTTCTTCTGGCAAGAATGATAGCGCCGGCCTGTTCCTCCCTCCACCTGGACAGAAAAAACAGCCAGCCGGTCCCCTCTGGGCGCCCCCGGCTGGCCTGACAGTCCTCCGCTTCACACGGCTTCTTCTCTCAGCAACTCCTCTGTGATGACCAGTACACGGCTGATCTCCTCCGGGATGGTAAAGGCGGAGACACTGGCCCGCAGAGTCCCGGACTCCAGCGTTCCCGCCGTCCGGTGGGCCAGTGGGGCGCAGTGGAGACCTGCCCGCAGGGCAACCCCCCGTCGGCCCAGAGCCTCTCCCAGCTCCTCGCAGTCCCGTCCCCGCACCCGGAAGGACAGGACGCCCGACTGGGCGCCGGATCCCCGCGGGGCCAGATAGACCTCCACCCCCGGCAGGCGGGACAGCCCCTCCCCCAGTCGGCAGACGATCGCCTGCTCCGGGGAGGCCAGCGCGGCCTGCTCCCGCCGTCGGAGGAAGCGCAGGCCCTCCAGCAGGCCGGCGATCCCGGCGATGTTGTGGGTCCCGGCCTCCAGCCGGTCGGGCAGAAAGTCCGGCATCTCCTGGCGCAGGGATACGCTCCCCGTTCCGCCCTCCAGAAGCGGCTCTGCCGCCCCGCCGCACAGCAGCAGTCCGGTGCCCTGGGGGCCGTACAGCCCCTTGTGCCCCGGCATGGCGATGAAGGCGGCCCCCAGCTGCCGCAGGGAGATGGGCAGGCAGCCAGCAGACTGGGAGGCGTCCACGATCAGGGGGACCCCCCGGCTCCGGCACAGGGCGGCAATGTCCTCGATGGGCAGGACAAAGCCGAACACATTGGAAACATGGGTGCATACCACCGCCCGTACCTCCGGGGTCAGCGCCCGGCGGAAGGCTTCCAGAGCGGCCGTCCGATCAAACAGGGGGCTGTCCGCCACCCGCACCGTCACCCCCGGGATGGCCCGGAGAGGCCGGGTGACCGCATTGTGCTCATAGCCGGAGATCACCACGGTATCCCCCGGCCGGACCAGAGATTTGATGGCCAGATTCAGCCCGTGGGTAGCATTGAAGGTAAAGACCACCTGCTCCGGCTCCGGCACATCAAAGAGGGCGGCAGCCTCCTCCCGGCAGGCAAAGGCGGTGTCCGCCGCTGCCATGGCGGGCCGGTGTCCCCCCCGGCCGGGGCTGGCCAGATGGCCAATGGCCCAGGCGCTGGCCCGGGCCACCTCCGGCGGCTTCTGCAAGGTGGTGGCGGCGCTGTCCAGGTAGATCACAGCTCCACCTCCCGATAGCTCCCGTCCCCGGCGGTAATAAAGATCCGCCTGGGCTCCAGCCCCACCCGGTGGAGCACCCGCAGGGCGTCAGCCAGGCGGCGCTGGGACAGTTTCACAGAGTGACTGCACCCCTCCCCCGCAATGCTCTTGGGGGAGCGCAGGATATGAGCCGTGATCCCCGCCCGCTCCAGCGCTGCGGCGGTGCGCTGGGCATAGGTCAGGGAGCGGCACACGATCAGATAATAGAGCATGGCATAGTTCCTTTCTCAAGGGGGCGCTCAGCAGAATTCTCCCCCTGAGTCAGTGTATGTTGCCCTGCTCCAGCCGGTCACACCCGCTCCAGCAGGCACACCGCATGGGCGGCGATCCCCTCCTCCGCCCCAGTGAAGCCCAGCTTCTCCTCGGTGGTGGCCTTCACGTTCACCTGCCCCAGTTCCACCTTCATCCGAACCGACAGGTTTTCCTGCATCCGCTCCAGATACGGGGCCAGCTTGGGCCTCTGGGCCAGTATGGTGGCGTCCACATTGCCCACCTGCCAACCCTGTGCCTCCAGCAGCTCCACCACATGGTCCAGCAGCTTCAGGCTGTCTGCCCCGGCATAGGCCGGGTCTGTATCTGGGAAATGCCGCCCAATGTCCCCCAGCCCGGCCGCCCCCAGCAGGGCGTCCATCACCGCATGGGTAAGCACATCTGCGTCGGAGTGACCCAGCAGCCCCAGAACGTGGGGCACCTCCACCCCGCCCAGGATCAGCCTCCGGCCCTCCACCAGCCGGTGTGCGTCATAGCCATGTCCAATGCGCATCACAGTTCTCCCCTCTCTCTGGCGTCCAGAATGGCCTCCCCCACCACCAGGTCAAAGGGAGTGGTCAGCTTGAGATTCTCCCGGCTCCCCCGGGTGAGGGAGACCTTCATGCCCAGCCGCTCCACTGCGGCGCAGTCATCGGTGAGCACCGCTCCCTCCTCCACCGCCCGGTGGATAGCCGCCCGGATCAGATCCGCCTGAAACACCTGGGGGGTCTGGACAGCGAACAGGGTGGAGCGGTCCAGCGTCTCCTGGGCCACGCCCCCCTCCGCCCGCTTGACCGTATCGGTCACCGGGATGGCCGGGGCCGCCGCTCCGGTGGCCGCTCCACGATCCAGCACCTCCTTCAGCACCTCCAGAGGCAGCAGAGGCCTGGCCCCGTCGTGGATGGCGATGAGCTCCGCGTCCTGCCGCACCTCCGCCAGGCCTGCCTGGACGGAGTAGATCCGCTCCCTGCCGCCCACGATCACCTTGGAGACCTTCTCCAGGGCAAACTCCCGGCACAGGCGGCTGACCTCCACCAGCAGGTCCTCCCGGGTGACCACCACCACCTCGGCGATGTCCGGACACGCCTCAAAGACCCGCAGGGTATGTACCAGGACCGGGAGATCCCCCAGCGTGGTCAGGATCTTATCGATCCCCTCCATGCGGGAGGCCGTCCCCGCAGCCACCACCACCGCCGACCAGATATGTGCCCTTTGCTTTCGGTTCCGGCTCAGCCGGGACAGAAACCCCGTCATAATTTCCCCTCCTGCAGCAAAGAGGGGCCCGTCCGCCAACGCCGCTCCAAGCACGGCTTCCGGACCCGGCGGCCGCCGGGTCCGGAGGACATTGGCTGTCAGGCTCCTCTGTCTCTTTCTTCCTATGGTATTACGCCAGGGCGCGGTTGATGCGCTCCTCCACAGCCTCATAGCTGCTGCTTTGGCACATGACGATCTCTGAGATCAGGATCTGCTTGGCGGAGTGGAGCATCTTCCGCTCCCCGGTGGACAGGCCCCGGTCCACATCCCGGAGCATCAGCCCCTTGACCACACAGGCCACCTGGAACAGGTCTCCGCTCTTCAGACGCTCCATATTCTCCCGGTAGCGGCGGTTCCAGTTCTGGGTCATCTCCACCTGGAGGGAACCGATCTCCTCCAAAACCCGGTCAGCCTGCTCCCGGTCTACGATAGGACGCACACCGATCTCCTCGCTGTTCTCGGTGGGGATCATCACCACCATGGCCCGGACCGGCAGCTTCAGGACATAATAGTCCCGCATCACGCCATTGACCTTCTTCTGAACGATACTCTCTACAATTCCTGCCCCATGCATGGGATGGACAACCTTATCCCCGATCTGAAACAACGGTGACACCTCCACTTCCACCATTTCCCGCATCATCCTGAGATCAGTCTGTACTGGCAGCCGCCTTTTCCCGGACCGTCCAAGAGGGTATGCTCTGCACCTCCGGTTTGGCAGGCCCCATCGTCTAAGTTTATCTACATTATAACCAATTGTTTTGCTCTTGACAAGTTCTATCACACTTTTTTCCTATGTTTTTCTGTTTTTCTCCTTCTGACGCGTTCTTTTACACGTTTTTTGCCATGCATCTCTGGAAAATTCCGGAGCGGGGCCCGGACCACAAAAAAAGGAAGCGCCGCATCACACGGCGCTTCCTTTGTCAAACAGTTCTTTGAGGAACTTACTCCTCGTCCTCCTCGGCGGGAGCCTCCTCCAGCAGAGCGCGGATGGACAGAGAGACCTTCTGGTTCTCCATATCCACGTCGGTGATCTTCACGTCCACCTTGTCGCCCTCGGCCAGCACATCGCCGGGCTTCTCAATGCGGTGGTCGGCAATCTGGGAGATGTGGATCAGGCCGTCCACACCGGGGACGATCTCGGCGAAGGCGCCGAAGGTCATCAGCTTGACCACGCGGACATTGGCCACGTCACCCACCTCATAGGTGCTGGTGAACACGGTCCAGGGATCCTGGCTGCGGTCCTTCATGCCCAGGGAGATCTTCTTCTTCTCCTTGTCGGCAGAGATGACATACACCTCCACGGTGTCGCCCACCTTCACCACCTCAGAGGGGTGCTTGATGCGGCTCCAGGACAGCTCGGAGATGTGGACCATGCCGTCCACGCCGCCCAAATCCACAAAGGCGCCAAAGCTGGTGAGGGACTTCACCTTGCCGGTGTAGTGCTGGCCCTCTTCCACCTGCTCCCAGAACTTCTCCTGGGCGGCCTTGCGCTCCTCCCGCAGCACGCTGCGGATGGAACCCACGGCCCGGCGGCGCTGGCGGTTGACCTCGATGATGCGGAACTTCACATCCTTGCCCATCAGCTCGTTCAGGTCCTCCCCGCGGGAAGCGGTGGCCTGAGAGGCGGGCACGAAAATGCGCATGGCCTTGTACAGGACGATGACGCCGCCCTTGACCACTTCGATCACTTTGCCCTCCAGCACCTCGTTGTTCTCCAGGGCCTGGGAAATCTCGTCCCAGCCCTTCATGGCGTCCACGCGCCGCTTGGAGAGCATGATGGTGCCTTCCTGGTCGTTGGTCTTCATGATGAGCAGGTCCATCTCGTCGCCGATCTTCACCAAGTCCTCGGGCTTGGCGTTGGGGTCGTTGGAGAGCTCGTTGGCGGGGATGAAACCAGCCTGCTTGCGGCCTACGTCCACGTAGACCTCGGTGGGGGAGATCCCCACAACGACGCCGTGCACCTTCTCGTCTGTATTGAAACTCTTGAGGGATTCCTCAAGCAATTCCGCAAAATTCTGTTCGTTGTTTGTCACTTCTGCCATGGTAGCAAGTACCTCCTTTATAATGCTTGCGGGCGTAGATGCCCCCGCAGTGATGCCAACGCTCAGCCCGGCCGAAAACACAGGCAGCTCGTCCGCCCTTTCGATGAGGTACGTCTCGCAGTGTTCCGCGCAAATGTCGCGCAGCTTTGCCGTGTTCGAACTGTCCCTGCCCCCCACCACGATCATCCTGTCGCAGCGCTGGGCAAGGGTTTTTGCTTCTTTCTGCCGTCTCGCAGTCGCATTACATATTGTAGCAAAAACTGCGGCGTTTGTACATAGTTTTTTCAGAGTTTCCAAGCATTTTTCCCATTCTCCCGCGTGGAAGGTGGTTTGGGCCGCGAAAGCCAGGGGTTTCGTCCGCAATTCGGGATGATTTTTCAGCAATTCCACCAATTCCCGGTTGCTTTTTACCGTAAAATTCTCCCCTTTGCAGTGGCCCAAAATGCCCCTTACCTCGGGGTGGTCCTTGTCGCCGGCCAGCAAAAACACCTTCCCCTGCTCCCCGGACTCCGCCGCCAGCTGGTGGATCTTTTTCACAAAGGGGCAG